>JAEEGF010611343.1_pt1 | contig 21216 bp, 17 predicted proteins | sample 9134171 | NCBI WGS metagenome assembly JAEEGF01 (sample SAMN16246542, study PRJNA631951) | gut metagenome | biome: gut microbiome; feature: rumen; material: AP-attached | host: Bos | place: Iran: Karaj | collected 2018-10 | reverse complement strand
CCGCGTCAATACTGCCTTTCCTTGACATAGAAACACCCCCAAGTAGGTTTTATATTTCAGTGTCCTACTTGGGGGTAGCATATCAGACCGCCGGGGAGCTCCTCTTTTTTAGTTCCGTATCCGTTTTATTTCCGGGCGTCCCGCTGCTCGGAAAGATGGCTGCGGATCCCGTCCGTGATCCGCCGGATCGTCTCAAGGCTCATCGGATAATCGATGTTGTTGTTGATCTCCCCTTCCTTCGGATCGGAAACGGCCGCATGCTTCCGGGCCAGCTCCTCCGTGAACTGCGTCAGCGGGATCGCCTGATGATCCTCGCAGGAAGGCGTAAAGAAGGTGATCTCGAAATCCACGTCACAGTCGGAAATATAGCACTGGCCGCCTTTTTTCGTGATCTCCACCAGCGCGATCTCTCCGATGCAGCTGATCGTCCGGGACTGATTGGAGATGAAATTGCCTAGAGAATAATAGCAAAGCCCCTGGTTGCCGTTGGAAGCCGTGACCCATTCCACGGGCTGCGGACAGTGCGGATGGTTGCCGATGATCAGATCTGCCCCGTTCTCGATAAACCATTTCGCCCATCGCTTCTGATTGTAATTCGGCTGGAGCATGTATTCGGTGCCCCAGTGCGGAAAGACGACAATAAAATCCGCCAGCTCCTCCGCCCTGCGGATGTCGTCCCCGACCTTGTCCCAGGTTGATTCGTCCATCCGGTCCACCAGATAGCTCTGATCGTCCGGAACGACGAGGCCGTTCAGGCCGTCGGTATAGTTGAGCAGCGCGATCCGGATCCCGTTCACCTCGAGCACCGTGATCTCGGCCGCTGCTTCCGCGGATTCATGGATCCCCAGCACCGTCATCTCCGGATGGTTTTCCTTCCAGTATGCCAGGCAGTTCCGGATGCCGACCAGGTTCAGGTCGCGGGCGTGGTTGTTGGCGTGCAGCACGACGTTGATCCCGGCCCGGATCTCCGCATCGCCAAATTCGGTCCGGGCGTTGAAGCCCGGATATCCGCGCATGCCGTACTCGTTGCCGCCGATGATCGCTTCGTTGTTGGCGATCACCAGATCACGGCCGGCGAAGATCTCTCCCATGTTCTCGAAGACGAAATCGTAACTGTAGCTGCCGTCCGGCTGAAGGATCTTGGGAAAAAGGGAAGCGTGCAGCAGCATGTCGCCGACGGTCAGAAGCGTTGCCTTCGACTCCTCCGCCGGATCGGCCGCAGCCTTGAGAAGCGCCTCTTTCGTCTCAAATCCGGTATAGAAGCGGCCGTTCTTTTCAAATCCGTCTCCGTACAGACGTCCGAAGCTGATCTGCGAGGAAGGCGAGCGGTACGCGGCGCCCAGGTTCAGGATACTGCCGTCCGCCCGGACGGTCACGTCCTCGAACTGTGCGTAGGTGTAGTAGGAAAAACCGTCGTCCCCGCTCACGTCCGCCCTAAATACGACGGTCATCAGCTTCCGGCCGTCCTCCGTCTCATCAAGCAGAACGTCTTCGCAGACGAGGCCGCAGAAGCTGTCCGGATCCGCCCAGCTGTTCTGAACGGATTCCAATATGTCGGCGTTTACCAGCTCCGTGATCCGGCGCAGACTTTCCCGGGAAAGTTCATGCGGATCCGCAAGCCGGTGCGCAAGGCCTTCGATGAAATACAAGCTGCGTCCGTTTACGATCCGGATCCCGGCCTCGGACGGGTCGAAACCCGTAGCCGGTTCGATCTCCAGCAGGACCGTGCTGCCGTTGCTGAGCCCTTCAAACGTATCCTGCTTCAGGCTCAGCGGATACGGTCCGCGGTAAACTGCGTGCAGCTGTCCTTCCGGCTCAACGCCTTCCAGTACGACGGATACATAGAGGAAAGGGTCGAAAGCCGTCAGCTCGGCCGGCGCTTCGGTCGTTTCTTCCGCCGACGTTTCGGTATGCTCCGCGGCGCTTTCGCTTTCAGCGGAGGCTGCCGTGCTTTCTGCCGTGCTCTCTTCCGGCGTTTCCGGAACGGACGTCTGAGCTTCGGTCGGTGCCGTGACGGAGGGCGGCGTGCTCTGCGGGTCTTTTTTCTTATCCGAACAGCCGCAGAGCGAGAGCATCATAAAGAGAGGCAGCAGCAGAAGAAATCCTTTTTTCATATCGCTTTTTCTCTCCTTTCCGACGCTCGGTCAGCCGCGCAGGCCGGCTCTCTGATGCAGCACGTTTCCGTTGTCCTTCAGCCAGCGGTAGTGCTTTTTGTATTCCGGGAATACGCGCAGGACCTCCGCATAAAAGCGCGGGGAATGGTTCATCTCCTTTCGGTGACAGAGCTCGTGGACGACGACGCTGTCCAGGACCTCCGGCGGAGCCAGCATCAGCAGATAGTTAAAGTTCAGATTCCCTTCGGCGGAACAGCTGCCCCATTTGGTCTTCTGCGCCCGGATGGAGATACGCCCGTAGCTGACGCCGATCTTCGGCGCATAATATGCGACCCGCTCCGGGATCACGCGTTTTGCCTCGCGCTTCAGCCGGCGGATCTCTTCGTCAGTCAGAAGCCCCTGCGAGCGGGCGGCCTTCTGCTGCTTCTCCAGTTTCAGCTCATGCTTCCGGATCCAGTCCGCGTGAGAAAGGATGAATGCGTCGATCTCCTTTTTGGGCATCCGGAGCGGCGCCCGGGCGATGAGGCCTTCGGACGTGATCTCCAGACTGAGCGTTTTTCTTCTGCTGCGGACCAAGCTGTATTCCATCTTCATAAGAGCCTGTCTGTAAAAAACGGAGCATCCTGCGCTGCTCCGTCCGTATCGTCCGATTCTTCTACCGGGCCGCCTCGCTGCCCGCCTTGTATCCGCTGGTCCAGGCCCATTGCAGGTTATAGCCGCCGCAGGGACCGTCCACGTCCAGGATCTCGCCGGCGAAGTAGAGGCCGCGGACCTTCAGGGATTCCAGATTCAGGGAGACTTCGGAGGCGGGAATGCCGCCGCTGGTGACCTGGCAGGCGTCGAAATCCTTGGCGTCGTTGATCTCGAATTCCAGATTCTGCAGCGTATAGGCCAGCTTCATCAGCGCGTCCCGGCTGATCTCCGAGCAGGGGATATGCAGGCGGATCCCGGCCAGCTTCAGGAGCGAGGGCACCAGTTTGTCCGGCACCAGACCCAAAAGCAGCGTACCGCTCTCGTTGAGGCCCCGGCGGACCTTGCGCTCGGAAAGCCGCAGGTAAAGATCGTTCAGCTTGAGAGAAGGGACCAGATCGATCCGCATCAGGACCTTTTTCCCTTCCGTTAAGGCGCGGACCGCCCAGGAGCTCAACTGAAAGACCGGGATGCCGGAGAGACCGTAATCCGTGAACTGGACCTCTCCCGCCTCCTGCGCCGCGATGGAACGGTTGATGATCAGGGAAACGATGGCGTCCGTGCGGATCCCGGCCAGTGCCGGGCACAGCGGGCTGTCGCTGATCAGCGCGCCCAGGGCCGGCAGCGGCGTGACGAGCGTATGGCCGAAGGCGGCTGCCAGTTCGTAGCCGGAGCCGTCGGAACCGGATTTCGGGCAGGCTTTGCCGCCGGTCGTCAGGATCACGCGGTCGGATACGAACTGCACGCCTTCGCGTGTCGTGATCAGGAATTCTTTTTCGATCTTTTCAATTGAAGTGACCTTATGGTTCGGATAGATCGCGGTGCCGAGCCGTTCGCATTCCAGCTCCAGCGCCTTGCGGACGGCGGCCGCTTCCTTGCAGGCCGGATAGATCCAGGTATCGTTGCCGCGGGCCGAAGCCGCCGCCACGGTCGGAATGCCGATCTTATCGAAGAAAGCGATCGTGTCTCGGGCGTTGAATTCCTTCATGAGCGCGGCCGCGATCCTGGCGCCGGAGCCCTGATAAAGCGTGGGATCCAGCGCGGAATTGGTCAGATTGCAGCGTCCGTTCCCGGTGGAAAGGATCTTCTTGCCGAGGACCGGTCCGCCCTCCAGAATGTCGACCTGCGCGCCAGCCGCCGCCGCCGTGATGGCGGCCATCATGCCGGAAGCGCCTCCTCCGATAACCGTGATTTTCATTGAACACCTCTTTTACCGCAGCAAATGCAGTTTTCTCGCCAGTCCAGCGATCGCGGCGCCCTTCGGCATCTCGGCCAGCTCCTCTTCGCCCAGGGCTCCCAGCAGGAAGACCGCGGCAAAATAGACGAGGACCGAGAGGAAAATGGCGCCCAGCAGACTGACGGCGTTCCCCAGATGCAGGGCGGAGAACAGTTTATACAGGCCGAAAGCCGTACCGCCCATGATCAGCGAGGCCGCCAGGACCAGCAGGATGCTGCGCCTTATCTCCTGACGGTAGCCGAAACGGCGGCGCAGCGAGCGGAAATGCAGCAGGCAGGAAACGAAGCCGTACAGCATATTGCAGACGGCCACCGCGTAGATATCCCACTTGAAAACGAAAAGGCAGAGCAGAAGCAGCGGGACGTGGATGGCCAGGGAGATCACGTAATTCAGGATCGGATCCCAGAAATAGCCGCCGCCCTGCAGGACTCCGACCAGCACGTAGGACACGCAGAAGCCCAGCACGCCGAAAGCGCCGGCCATCATGAGGCCGCCGGCCAGTTCGTTGTTCCCGGAGCGGAACAAAAGATCCAGGCAGGGGCGTCCCAGCACCGTCAGACCGACGGAAGCCGGCAGCGCGATCAGCAGGATAAAGCGGATGGCCGCCGAAGCCTTCTGAAGCGCGCCGTCCTGATCATTCACCGCCATACGCGAAGAGATCACAGGCAGCGTGGAGGCGGCCAGCGCGGTGGAAATCGCGATCGGGACGTTGATCAGCACGATGAATTTGCCGCTGTACGCGCCCCAGACCGTCTCGTACAGATCCTGCGCCTCTCCCATGTAGGCGCCGAAGATGGCGTGGTCAAGAAGCGTTTCCAGATTGGCGATGGCGGCGCTGGTCAGAATGGGCAGGGCCGTCAGGAAGATGATCTTCAGCGTGCCGAGCGGCGCTTCCGTCGACGCCGTGCGGTCCTTCGTGCAGCGCCTGTCGAGGATCTTCCGGTACAGAACGAAGCAGAAGCCGACGAACAGGAGGGCAAAGAGCGCGCCGACGCCGGTGCCGATGGTGGCGCCCGCCGCCCCGTAGGCTTCGGGCGTCATGTTTTCGGCGGAAAGCTCAAGCGAGGCCGCTTTATTGAACAGGATCCGGGCTGCCAGGATGCTGACGCCGACGTGAACGATCTGCTCCAGGATCTGGGAGATCGCCGTGGGGATCATGGTGCCGTGGCCCTGGAAGAAACCGCGCAGCACACCGAGCATGCCCATGATAAAGACCGTGGGCGCCAGGATCTGGACGGCCAGGACCGCGCGGGGCGTATTCATCATGCGGTCCGCTAGAAAGCCCGCGCCGAAGAACATCAGCAGCGCGGCGGCCAGACCTAAGGCGGCGCCGAACAGAAGGCTGATCAGAAAGACCTGCCGCACGTTTTTGAACTGCTTCAGGCTCAGGCGCGCGGAAACCAGCTTGGAGACCGCCATGGGCAGGCTGTAGGAAGAGATCAGCAGCATGATGTTGTAGATATCGTAAGCCGCGCTGTAGACGCCGCTGCCGGATTCGCCGATGATGTTCATCAGCGGGATCCGGTACAGCATGCCGATGATGCGGCTGATGATGCCCGCGATGGCTAAAATGCCGCCCTGCGCCAGAAAATTCGGTTTTTTCTTTGTCTCTGCCATTATTCTCCTTGCCTTCCCTCTGAGGGGAAGGCGGCGCAAAGCGCCGGATGAGGTGTTACTCCCTTGTGATTCCCAGGTCCTGCAGGACTGCTTCCTGCTTCTCTTCCATCACGAGACGTTCTTCGTCCGTCTCATGATCATAGCCCAGCAGATGAAAGGTGCTGTGGGCCGCTAAAAAAGCCAGCTCCCGCCGCTCGCTGTGACCGTATTCCTTCGCCTGCGACAGGACTTTATCCACCGAGATGACCATGTCGCCCAGCATCAGTTCACCGGTCTCCGGATGGAACAGGGTGGGATCGTCTTCCAGACGGTCAAAGTTGGCCGGCGCTTCGAAATCCACCAGCGGAAAACTTAAAACGTCGGTCGGTGCATCGATCTGACGCTCCGCGAAATTGATCTCCCGGACCGCCTCGTTGTCCGTCAGCAGGACGTCGACTTCACATTCGTAGGGACAGTCTTCGCTGTCCAGGACAGCCGTAACGACCTGCCGAAGCAGGGCTTCCGCATCAAAGGAAAAGGGGGATTCCGCCTCAAACGTGATGGGTATCGTCATGGACGCTCCCTTCGCTTACGGTGCTTTCGTTTTTAACGTAGATCGGCCCGCCCTTCCGCCTGTCCTGTCCGTAGGGACGGCGCGGCGCCGCGTTCGGCCGTTTCTGCTCCGCCTGGCGGGCCTCTTCCCGCTCAAATGCCTTTACGATATCCTTAACGATCTTGTTGCGCACCACGTCGCGGTTCGTTAAGTGAATGACGCCGATCCCCTGTACGCCGCGCAGGATCTCCGCGCAGCGGGCCAGGCCCGAGTCGCTCACCTTCGGCAGGTCGATCTGCGTGATGTCGCCGGTCAGGACCATGCGGGAATCCTCGCCGAGACGGGTCAGCGCCATCTTCAGGGTGGAAAGCGAGGCGTTCTGCCCTTCGTCGATGATGATCCGGGCATGATTCAAGGTGCGGCCGCGCATGTAGGCGAGCGGAGCGACCTCTACCACGCCGTTTTCGCGAAGCCGGTCGGCCCGCTCCTGTCCGAAAACGTCCCGGAGGGCGTCGTATAAAGGCCGCAGATACGGATCTACCTTCTGCGCCAGATCGCCCGGCAGAAAGCCCAGGCGTTCCTCGCCGGCTTCGATGGCCGGGCGGGACATGATGATGCGCTCAATACTGCCGTCCTTTAGTTCCTGCGCCGCCTGCGCGACCGCAAGGTAGGTCTTGCCGGTGCCGGCCGGCCCGATGCAGATGGTCACAGCCTTCTCGCGCAGCATCTCCACGTAGTTCTGCTGCCCGAAGGTCTTGCACTTGATCGGCAGGCCCTTGTAATTCATGGTGACGGCGCTGTCCATGGCTTTGAAGAGCCCGTCCAGCGAGCCCTCGCGGGATTCCTCGATCAGGCGCTCCACCAGATCCTCCCGGATGGTCTCGCCCTGATGGTACAGCTGCACCATGGCCTTGATGACGTTCCGCGCCATGGCCTTATCGCTTTCGTCGCCGTCAATTTCCACCGCGTCGCCGCGCATCGTCAGGGTGACGTTCAGGGCTTCTTCCAGTTTCCTGGCCCAGACGTCCTGCGTGCCGAACACGGCCTGCTGTTCTTCTATGGTCCGAAATACAAATGACTGCTGCATAAAACTCCTGTCAGATATAATAATACAGATACATTATAGCAAAAGCGGGAACAAATACAAGACTCTTTCCAAGCAAAAGGGGCGGCTTTACAGCCACCCCTTGACAAGCCACTTATCTGAATTTGCGCTTTCTCGCGGCTTCAGATTTTTTCTTACGACGAACGCTGGGCTTTTCGTAATGCTCACGCTTACGGATCTCCTGCTGGATGCCGTCCTTGGCGCACTGGCGCTTAAAACGACGCAGCGCGTTGTCGAGGGACTCGCCTTCTTTGACAATAACGGTTGCCATATTCTGTTATCCCCCCTTCCGGCTTGAAATCTCACGCAGGTCTCCCTGCGCAAAGCATTCGTGTTTATAACATGTTTTTTCGCTTTCGTCAAGCGCTTTTTTGAAGAAAATTACAGCATTCCCTTCAGCACGTCTTCCGCTTTGGCGAGCGCATCCGGGATACCGGCCGGATTTTTGCCGCCGGCCTGGGCCATGTTCGGGCGTCCGCCGCCGCCGCCGCCCACCAGGGGCGCCAGCTGCTTGATCATGTTGCCCGCATGCGCGCCGGCCTTCATGGCCGCTTCCGTCGCGGTCACGATCAGGTTGACCTTGCCGTCCGCTTCGGAAGCCAGGACCACGACGCCTTCGCCGAGCTTGTCGCGCAGGGTATCGCCCATGTTGCGCAGACCGTTCATGTCCAGGCCTTCGGCTTTGACGGCAAGCAGCTTTATGCCGCCGATCTCCTTCACCTGGTTCATGACGTCGCCCATGGAAGCGCCGGCGATCTTCGCCTTCAGCTGCTCGTTCTCCTGGGACAGGACTTTGATCTCGCCCTGGAACTGGCCGATCTTCTTCTCCAACTCGTCCGGCGTGGTCTTGGCTGCCGCCGCTGCTTTGATCAGACGGGCTTCCAGATCCCGGTAATAGCTCAGAAGGTTTTCCGCCGTCAGCGCTTCGATGCGCCGAACGCCGGCCGCGATGCCGGACTCGGACAGGATCTTGAAGCAGCCGATCTGGGCGGTATTGGCTACGTGCGTGCCGCCGCAGAGCTCGGTCGAATAGGAGCCCATGGTGACGACGCGGACGACGTCTCCGTATTTCTCGCCGAACAGCGCCATGGCTCCGCTTTTGCGGGCCTCCTCCAGGCTCATCAGCTCCGTTGAGACCGGCGTGGCGGAAAGAATGGCTTCGTTCACCTTGTCTTCCACTTTCCGGAGCTCGTCGGCGCTCATCGGCGCGAAATGGCTAAAGTCGAAGCGCAGGCGCTCGGCATCCACGTAGGAGCCGGACTGCTCCACGTGATCGCCAAGGACCTCGCGAAGCGCTTTCTGCAGCAGATGCGTGGCACTGTGGTTGCGGGCCGTCGCCGCGCGGCGCTCTTCGTTGATCTCCAGCTGGACGGTATCGCCCAGGCCGAAGATCCCTTTCTTCACGTAGCCGACGTGGCCGACCTTGTCGCCCTGGAGCTTGATGGTATCCTCCACGACAAATTCGCTGCCGTCCAGCTTCGTGATGCGGCCGGTGTCGCACTGCTGGCCGCCCATGGTGGCGTAGAAAGGCGTTTCGGCGGTCAGGACGGTGCCCCTGTCGCCTTCCCGCAGTTCTCCGACGATCTCGTCCGAGGTGAGGGCCGTGATGACGGATTCGTCCCAAAGCTTGGTGTAGCCGGTGAAGCCGCAGGAAAGATCGGCCGGCAGCTCCTGATAGACCGTCACGTCCGCGCCCATGTAGTTGGTCCCCTTGCGGGCGCTGCGGGCGGTCTCCTTCTGGATCTGCATGGACTTCGCGAAGCCCTCGTCATCCACGGAGAAGCCCTTTTCTTCCAGGATCTCCTTTGTCAGATCCAGCGGGAAGCCGTAGGTATCGTACAGACGGAACGCATCGGCGCCGTCCAGGACTTTGCCGCCCTCCGCGGTCAGCTTTTCTTCCAGGCCGCCCAGGATCTGCAGGCCCTGGTCGATAGTGCGGTTGAACTTCTCCTCTTCCTCGGAGATGACGGCCATGATCTTGACGCGTTTTTCCTCCAGCTCCGGATAGCCGTCGCGGGAGGTCTCGATGACCACGTTCGCCATGCGGGTCAGGAAGCTGCCCCTTATGCCCAGCAGCCGGCCGTGGCGGGCCGCCCGACGCAGGAGCCGGCGCAGCACGTAGCCGCGTCCTTCGTTCGAAGGCATGATGCCGTCCGAGACCATGAAGGTCACGGAGCGGATATGGTCCACGATCACGCGGATGGAAACGTCCTTCTTCGGATCGGTCTTGTACGTTACGTTCGCGATGCGGCAGACTTCTTCGTTCAGGGCCTTCATCGTGTCGATATCAAAGACGGTGTCCACGTCCTGTACGACCACGGCCAGACGCTCCAGGCCCATGCCGGTATCGATATTCTTATTCGCCAGCTCGACGTAATTGCCCTTGCCGTCGCCGTTGAACTGCGTGAAAACGTTGTTCCAGACCTCCATGTAGCGGTCGCAGTCGCAGCCGACGGTGCAGGTCGGTTTGCCGCAGCCGTACTTTTCGCCTCGGTCATAGTAGATCTCCGAGCAGGGGCCGCAGGGACCGGCGCCGTGCTCCCAGAAGTTATCCTCCTTGCCGAAGCGGAAAATGCGCTCCGCCGGGATGCCTTCCTGTTTGTTCCAGATGTCGAAGGCCTCGTCGTCGTCCAGATAGATGGACGGATACAGGCGGTCCGGATCCAGCCCGACCACGTTGGTCAGGAAATCCCAGGACCAGTGGATGGCTTCCTTCTTGAAATAGTCGCCGAAGCTGAAGTTGCCCAGCATTTCAAAGAAGGTCAGGTGTCTGGCCGTATGCCCGACGTTGTCGATATCGCCCGTGCGCACGCACTTCTGGCAGGTCGCCATGCGGCGGTTCGGCGGGATCTCCTGCCCCGTGAAATAGGGCTTTAAGGGCGCCATGCCGGCCGGGATCAGCAGGACGCTTTTATCATTGTGAGGGACTAGGGAATAGCTGCCCCGGGCCAGGTGTCCCTGAGAAGCAAAGTAGTCCAGAAACATTTTGCGAAGTTCGTTTACGCCGTATCTTTCCATACTGTTCACCTTTGGAATGATTTATTTAAAGATTTACCGCAATACTTTAGCACAAAACCGAAAAAGGAGCAAGGATTTTATAAAATTCCCGGACGGGATGGTTGTAAAATTCCCGGACGGGATGGTCCGTCAGCCGGAAACCGTCCGGTGCTCCCGCCGGTACTGGAGCGGCGTCTGCCGCAGCTCTTTCTTGAAGCTTTCGATATAATAGCTGGCGCCGTTGAAGCCGGATTCCAGCGCGATCCGGCTCACCGGCAGCTCCGTTTCCTCCAGCAGCTCGATGGAGCGCGTCAGGCGGTAGGATTTCAGGTAATTCAGGATTGTGTCGCCGGTCACGCGCTTGAACAGGCGGCAGCATTCGCTGGCGGAAAAGCCGACGGCGCGGCCGACGTCGTTCAGCGTCAGATCCTCCTGATAATGCTGCCGAAGGAAGCGGATGATCTCCTGCGCCGTATCGTGGCTCCGCAGCGGCGTCGGAGCGGCCGCTTCTCCGGACAGGCTGATGAGGCGGAGCCAGAGTTCCGCGATCTGCGCCGCGATCTTCAGTTCATAGCCGAATTCCGCGCTCCTGTACAGCCGGTCTATCGTCTCCAGCTGCCGCAGGACGGCTTCCTGCTCGCTGCTGCGGCTGCTCAGCTTCCTGTGATTCAGGCCGTCGCCGGCCAGATACGGCTTTACGTATTTCTCTTCAAAAATGCTGCCGGAAAAGGAGCTCATCAGGCGGGGATGAAAGTCCAGGCAGAGATAGGAGGAATCCGGGTCGGCCTCGGGCCTGGCCATATGTAGCCGGCCGCTGTTGATAAAGAAGCCGTCCCCTTCCTTGACCAGCACCTGCTGCCCGTCCGCAAAGAAGCGGACGGCGCCGTGCGTCACCAGATTCAGCTGGATCTCCTCATGCCAGTGCCAGTTGATATAGCCCATGACGCAGTCGCTCATCACGTAATGATAGACTGCTACGGGGAACTCGAAGCTCCCATGCTGCTTCATTTCGCGCTGATCGTCGTAAACGTTGATCGAAATCATGGCAATTCCTCAAGATTGTTATACTTTCTGCGGCTATTATGATATATTTCCGGAAAAATTGCAAGTATAATCCGAAATATAAGGAAACGTACGCGTTAAGGGATGTCTTCATCCCGTCCCAATAATGCTAAAAAAAGGAGAATTGCTATGAACTACGGTCGTACCTACAATTTTTCCGCCGGCCCCGCGATGATGCCGGAACCCGTGCTGGAGGAGATCCGCGACGAGATGCTGAACTATAACGGCAGCGGCATGTGCGTCATGGAGATGAGCCACCGTTCCAAAGTATTCGAAGAGATCATTCAGGAGGCGGAGAAGGATCTGCGCGAGCTGATGAACATCCCGGACAATTACAAGGTCCTCTTCATCCAGGGCGGCGGCACCGTCCAGTTCGCCATGGTCCCGATGAACCTGATGAAGAACGGAAAAGCCTGCTATATCGAGACCGGCGCTTGGTCCAAGAAGGCCATCGCCGAGGCAAAGAAGTACGGCGAGGTTCAGATTGTCGCTTCTTCAAAAGATAAGAACTTCACCTACATCCCGGACTGCTCCGATCTGGATATCCCGGAGGATGCGGACTACGTCTACATCTGCGAGAACGAGACGATCAACGGCACCACCTATTATCAGCTGCCGGATACGAAGGGCAAGATCCTGGTATCCGACCAGTCCTCCATGTTCCTCTCCCGCCCCTGCGACGTCAGCAGGTACGGCCTGATCTGGGCCGGCGTGCAGAAGAACGTGGGACCGGCCGGCCTGGCCATCGTCATCATCCGCGAGGATCTGATCCGCGACGATCTGCCCGTTTTCGTGCCGACCTACCTGAATTACAAGACGCATGCCGACAGCGCGTCCCTGTACAACACCCCGAACTGCTGGGCCATCTACTGCTGCGGCAAGGTCTTCAAGTACTTAAAGAAGCTGGGCGGCCTGGAAGCCATGAACCGGATCAACGAAGACAAGGCGGCCGTGCTCTACGATTTCCTAGATAGCAGCCGCTTCTTCAAGGCGGCCGTCGTGAAAAAAGACCGCTCCCTGATGAACGTTCCGTTCGTCTCTCCTTCCAAGGAGCAGGATGCCGAAGTCGTCGCCGCCTCCAAGGCAGCCGGTTTTGACAACCTGAAGGGGCACAAGAGCGTCGGCGGCCTCAGGGCCTCCATCTACAACGCCATGCCGAAGGAAGGCGTCGAAGCGCTGGTCGCGTTCCTGAAGGATTACGAAGAAAAACACGCCTAAAAGAGGTCAGGAAAGGAGAAAACAGATGGCAATCCGTATTCTGGCAGCCGATCCCGTGGATGCCGCCGCCGTCGCAAAGCTTCGGGCCGACGGCTACGAAGTCGTGGAAAAACATTATGAACTGGATGAGCTCGGCACCGCGCTCAAAGATTTTGACGCCGTCATCATCCGTGCCGCCAGCAAGGTCAAAAAGCAGCAGCTGGACGATGAGGCCGGCGGAAAGCTGAAGCTTATCATCCGTGCCGGCGTCGGCATGGACAATATCGATATTCCCTACGCGGAAAGCATGGGCATCACCTGCCGCAATACCCCGAATTCCTCCTCGAACGCGGTGGCAGAGCTGGCTATCGCCCTGCTCTTCTCCTGCTCCCGCTCCATCTCCATCGCGGGTCATACCATGCGCGAGCACCGCTGGGAGAAGAAGTCCTACGAAGGCGGCTTTGAGCTGCCCGGCAAGACAATGGGCATCATCGGCTACGGCCGCATCGGCCGGCTGGTCGGCGCCAAGGCCCAGGCGCTCGGCATGAACGTCCTCTCCGTCGTTCACCGCAATAAACCGGAAGGCGTGGAATGCGACACCATGCATTTCGTGACCATGGACGAGCTCCTGGCGAAGTCCGACGTCATCACTCTCTGCGCGCCGAGCGGCAATAAGCCTCTGGTCGACGCGGAAGCCATCGCGAAGATGAAGGACGGCGTGGTGCTCATCAACGTGTCCCGCGGCAGCAATATCGTGGAACAGGATGTGCTCGACGGCCTGAATTCCGGCAAGATCCGGGCAGCCGGCATCGACGTCTGGATGGATGAAAAGAATCCGAACTGGGAGCTGGCCTCCCATCCGAAGGTGTCTCCGACTCCGCATATCGGCGGCAGCACCAAGGAAGGCGCGAAGAAGATCGGCGATGAGATCGTCGGCATCGTAAAGGAATTCTTCGAATAAAACGAAAGGAAGGGCGGGCGGTTTCGTCCGCCCTTTTTCAGAGAGGATGAAATATGAACAGTCTTTTTGATAATCTGGGCTTCTCTCCCGCCGACATCCTCCTTCCGAAGGATGCGGATATGGAGAAATGGGCAGTTGTGGCCTGCGACCAGTTCACCTCCGAGCCCGAATACTGGGAAGCGGTGGAAAAAACGGTCGGCGGCGCGCCTTCCACGCTTCGCCTGATCCTGCCGGAAGCGCATCTGAACGCGCCCAACGTGGATGAAATGATCGCCGGGATCAACGCCAACATGAAGCGCTATCTGGACGAAGGCATCTTCGCCACGTATGAAAACGCTCTTATCTATATCGAGCGCACGCAGAGCGACGGAAAAGTCCGGCACGGCCTGATCGGCAAAGTCGATCTGGACTGCTACGACTTCACGCCCGGCAGCGGCGCGCTCATCCGCGCGACCGAAGGCACGGTCCTGGACCGCATCCCGCCGCGGGTCAGGGTCCGCAAAGACGCGCCGATCGAGCTGCCGCACATCATGGTCCTGATCGACAATCCGGAAAAGACCGTGATCGAGCCGCTTTCGGAGGCCACGGACGGCATGCGGCTGCTTTACGATTTCGACCTGATGCTGGGCGGCGGCCATATCAGGGGCTGGCTGCTGACGGATGCGCAGCAGGCGGCTGTCGCGGCTGCCTTAAAAGCGCTGGAAGCCCCCGAAGTGCAGGAGGCCAAATACGGCCTGAAGGACGCCGCTCCTCTCCTCTATGCGATGGGCGACGGCAACCACTCGCTGGCCACGGCCAAGCGCTGCTTCGAGGATCTTAAGGAAAAGATCGGCGAGGCGGCTTATGCCTCTCCCGCCCGCTACGCGCTGGTGGAGCTGGTCAACAACCATGACGACGCGCTCGTCTTCGAGCCGATCCACCGGGTGCTCTTTGGCGTCGAGCCGGAAGCAGTGCTGGAAGCACTGAAAGCGTACTATCCCGGCGCGTATGAAGGCGTCGGCGAAGGCCACGTGATCCGCTGGTGCTTCGGCGGCCGGGAAGGCACCGTTACGGTTCCGAATCCTGCCGTTCAGCTTGCTGTCGGCACGCTGCAGAACTTCCTGGACGCCTACAAGAAGGAGCATCCTTTCGAGATCGACTACATCCACGGCGACGAGACCGTCCGCCGTCTGGCGTCGGCCGATAAGGCGCTCGGCTTTTTCCTTCCCCCGATGGGCAAGGAGCAGCTTTTCAAGACCGTCATGGCCGACGGCGTTCTGCCCCGCAAGACCTTTTCCATGGGCCACGCGCAGGACAAGCGCTACTATCTCGAAGCAAGAAAGATACGGTAGCTACCGGAACAAATCGCTTTGAAAGTAAGGACCGCCCCTCTTCGCCGGGGCGGTCTTCTTTTCCTTTTTGCATCCCCTCTTGACAATCGGGTCTATATACTGTAAAATACCGGTGAAGCGTTCAGATTCCGTATAACGCAAATAAAGAATTATCTATCTTGCAGAACTTCGGGAGGTACATCATGGACAAAGGCTGGGGTCTTTTCAGGATCGGTCTTCGCCGGCGGAAAAAAGAAGTCCGCCGAATGAAGGTCATGATGTGTCTTGCCGTCTTCTTCATCGCCTTCATGCTTCTGTTCCAGGACAATATGAACAGCTACCAGATGGAGCTCAATTACCGCAGCTTCGGATCGTGGCTGGTGTGCGAAGAAAACAAGCAGGATATCTCCCATTCCGAACTTTACATGCAGGGCACGATCCTGCGCGGCAGCACGATCTTTCTGCCCGATAAAGACGCGGGGCCGGAGGAAGAACTGACCGTCAGTTATCTGGACAACGGCCTGGCGACTTCGTACTCGGTCGGGACCATGACGGCAGACTTTGCAAAGGAAAACCGGATCTCCCTCTATGAAGGGCGCTTTCCGGAAAAGTCAGGCGAGATCGTCATGGAACTGGGCCTTCTGGAAAAACTCAGTCTCAGCTACGAACTGGGTCAGGAAGTGACTTTCCTCCTGGCAAAGTGTGAGGATACGGCCGTACTGAGAGAGCAGGCTCTGGAGAAAAAACTGGCTGAACAGGCGGAAAACGGACAGGAGCCGCAGCCGGGCAGCCCTTCTCCCCAGCCGATTCCCGGCGCGGATCCTTCCGGTGAACAGGCAGAAGAGCCCCGCGTTACCGCCGGGGATTTTGAACTCAGCTTATACCCCGTACGCTTTACCCTCGTCGGCACCATCGACCGCTATTCCGCCCGCTGGAATGCCACGGACCTGCCCAGTGCCATTCTATATCCGGAAGAGTATCCGGATCTGGAGATGACTTGCAGCACCTATACCTTTTATACTTTCCATGAAGACGGCAAAGAGGCCGTCTGGGAAAAAGGCCTCCGTCTCCTGCAGGAAGTCGCTGGCGGCGTCAACCAGCAGGCACAGGCAGCTGCCGCAAGTCCGGAAGAATATACCGGCGTCAGCCAACATACGTTTTACAATCAGTCCGCTTTCAGCAATCCTTTCTGGGGCAACGCGGCCATGTACCGCGGAATGACCGTGATCCTGATCCTGCTGGGAACGGCTATCGTGGCCTACCTGATGGCGTCCTATCTGAACAAGCGCCGGCCGTTTTTCCTGCGCATGCGCTCCATCGGCGCATCCACCGCGGAAGTCTGGAAAATGGCTTCTTACGAGTGCGTGCTCAGCACGCTGCCGGCCACGCTCGTCACTCTGCTTTCCGCTTACGGATTCAGTCTGATCGCCGTCCTGGCCGTCTCCCTTATTTCCGGGATCCGCTTTTTCTATGTTTTCAGCCTGAAGACCCTCGGCGTTATCCTGCTCAGCATTCTTCTGACGCTGGGACTCTCGCTCCTCGTCGCTCTTCTGCTCTTTGCCGGCCGCGGCATCGCCATCCGCCAGAAAGCCCTGCAGAAAGGACCGCGGAAAGCGCTTCTTCGCCGCTTCATACGGAAAACCGGACGTAAGCGGCCGTATCTGGGCTTTAAGGAGACCCTGATCCGCCGCCGCAGGACCTCCCGCCTTTCTCATCTCTTCGTTCAGCTGATCGGTCTCGCGGTATGTCTTGTGCTCTTCACCTGCCTCAGTCTGATCGGGGAGAAAACTGAAAGTTACCGTACCACGCTGCGTACGATAAAGCAGTTTTCCGGAAACGTCATGGACAGCGTTTCGCATAAATATGAGGTTCCCGTCAAAGGCGGCAAGGCAAAGCCAGGGGAAAAGCCAACCAAGCAGAACATGCAGGAAATCAGCAGCGGGACCAGGGAAAGCTATACTCTGACGAAAACCATTCCGGCGGAACTGATCAAGGAGATTCGGACTTTGCCCGGCGTCGATACTCTGACGACGGCAAGCTTGGATGAAACCCGCCGGATCGAATGGGACGGGAAAAACGAAGACGCCTTCTATCTGTTCTATCTTGAGACGGCCGTGGATTCTACGGTCATGAACGTCAAGAAAGTGGATAGAGAGTCCAGAAACATGGGTCAGCTGAAGAAGGAACTGGAAAAGACTTTCTACCTGATCCAGACGCTGGACGATCCTTCGGAATACTGGGATGCTTATCAGGCGTATCTGGATCCGGCCGTTGCGGACCGGGAGGCGTTTCTTCGCGGGGAACAGGTCATACTGATCGTAGATCAGCGTCTGTCCAAATATCGTTATTACCTGACGGAAGCCGCACTGGAAGACAAAGATATCAGCTGGAATGAACGTCTGAATTTAATGAATGAAAACCGTTTCAACTACTGGGAAGACCTCGGGTCTGAAATCGGGACGGGCACGCAGCTGCGGATCGTAACGGATAACGAGCCCGTTTCGGTTACGGTGGCGGGGATCGTGCCTTACGGAGAAGCAGGCCTTCAGAACGTCCAATCGCTTCCCGTTGACGGAGCTACCTGCATGCTGAGACTGATTGGTGCGGAAACCATTCTGGACAAGGTGCGCGCCGAAGAAGGCAGGACGCTCGGCTGCAATTATTTCAGGATCCGATTCAACGCAATGGCGGATCGCGAAAACACGCTGGCCGCGTTGGCCACGCTCTGCGTAAGAAACGGTATCACTTATTCCAGCGGCATGGAAAAGATCCGCGAAGCAAAAGACGCGATGGTACAGGCGATCCTGCTGTACGGCTTTGTGTCGGCGGTCCTGCTGATCCTTTATCTCTTCGTACGCTCCGCGATCGCCGAAGAGGAACGTTTCCGTCTGGCCGGGTCCTGTGCGGCCTTAAAACGAAGCGGTCTTTCCGACAGGCAGATGAAGAAGGATAAACGCCGCGACGCCCTTGTGCAGGCGCTTCCGCTGCTCTTCTCCGTCCCGCTGTATCTGCTGATCAAGATGATCGCCCGGTATCAGAGCCTTTCTCTGGAGCGGTCTCTGCTAAGCGTCGGCGAGGATCACGGCAAGTACAGCAGAACGGCCCAGCACATTTACTCTATACGGGAGGATCCGCTGACGCTGCAGGCATTTTTCTTCACTCTGGATGATATCGCCTGGCTGCTGCTTCTGATCCCCGTCCTCGTGATGATTATCGCGGTCTGGAAGACTGACAGCCGGATCCCGGATACCCGCACGCTCGAAAGGAACTACAAGTATGAATAACAACGATATCATTCTGGAAGCCAGAGGCATCAGCCGAACCTATCCCGGAGAAAAGCCGGTCTACGCCTTAAAAGAGACGTTTCTGACGATCCGGAAGGGCGAATTCGTCGCCATTACCGGAAAGAGCGGCTCGGGCAAGTCAACACTGCTCCGGATCCTGGCGACGCTGGACGTCTCCGACGGCGGCGAGCTCCGGATAGAGGGGCGGAATATCTCGCAATTAAAGGACGCGGAGCTGGCCGCCTTCCGGAGACGCCGCATCGGCTTCGTGTACCAGGACTACAACCTGTTCCCGGAATATACGGCGTACGAGAACATCGTGTTCCCGATCCATCTGGATGGGCAAAAAGAAAACAGGGAGGACGTTCTTTCCCTGCTGGATAAGCTTGAGATCGGCTACTGCCGCGATAAGTTCCCGCATGAAATGTCCGGCGGCGAACAGCAGCGGGTCTCGCTGGCGCGGGCGCTCGTGACCTCTCCTGCCCTGGTGCTGGCGGACGAGCCGACCGGCAACCTGGACGCCGAAAATGCGGAAAAGGTCGCACAGCTCTTCCGGAAGATCACGGAGGACTTCGGTCAGACCGTGATCCTGGTGACCCACGATCCTGGCATGGCTTCGTACGCGGACCGGATCATACGGATCAAAGACGGCGTGACGGAGGAACCTTCGGCAGCTGCAGGAAGCCAGGAAGATACGGTAGACGTGTGACGGGCCTGTCTGAAAAGAAAACGGACTGTTTATTTCAACAGTCCGTTTTTCTTATGATGTCGGCGGCTCCTATCTGACGTTGATCCAGATGCCGGTGTCATGGATCGAGGCGTCTTCAACACTGTTATAAAAAGCCTGTGCGTCTTCATTGTTTGCCATTAAGGCGATCAATACGCCGACGTCCCGTTTCTTGCATTCCTCTCTCAATGCGTTGAGCAGTGCCTGAGCAACTTTGTTGTGCCTTTCGCTTTTCAGCACACAGATCCAATCCATATAAGCGCTGAACCAAGATGCGTCGCTCCGGCTGCTGATCAGAGAAGCGTCAATTCTGCCGATAACTTTATCTTCTTTCACAGCGATAAATGATATTGCCGTATTGAAACGTTCATCCTCAAAACTTTGCTCCAGATGTTTTCTGTAAGCTTCATCCGGATCCCAGTAGTAGGTGTCCGGTTCCTGCTCTCTAAGATCGCGCTCAAAAGCGACTACCCTGTCGATATCGTCTTTTTCAAAAGCTTTTATTTCGACCATTTAAGTTCTCCCGAATAAGCTGCAAATCAGTACTCGGTCGGGATCTCTTCGCCCTCCGGGATCCCGTACTGACGCCGGAATTCTTTCAGGTCCCTGTCGCTGCGGATCAGCATCATTTCTTTAAAACGGCCGGTTTTCTTCTCGCGGAAGCCGGCCGTTTTTTCGCCCGTGCAGATGCTGCAGCGGATCATAGGCTGCAGAGTCTCACGGTCGTAAGCATGTATTTCTTTCTTTTTTCTTCCGAACATGGATATTACACTTCCCCGTTCATGTAGGCCAGCGCGTAGCAGACGGTCAGCGCTTCCGAAAGGATCAGGCAGTCCTCCCCGATATCGAAGCAGGGATGGTGGTGCGAGCGGCCGCTTTCCGGCAGCTTCGGATCGCAGGAGCCGACGTACGCATAGGCGCCGGGCACCTTATCGATAAAGACCGCCATATCGTCGCCGCCCAGGGAGGGCTTGCGGGAAGTGATCACGTTTTCTTCTCCGAAGAGCGAGAACGCGATCTTCTGCACCTCTTTCGTGGCCGCTTCGTCGTTGACAAGGACCGGCGTGAAATCATCCCATTCAACGCTGCCTTCAGCGCCGTAGAGCGCTGCCGTATGCTGAACCAGCGCTTCGATCCGCTGCTGTGTCAGGATCCGAAGTTCGGGATCCAGGCTGCGCACGGTGCCTTCCATTTCGGCGTGATCCGCAATGACGTTGTAAGCGGTGCCGGCGTTCAGCTTCCCGACGCCGATCAGAAGATTGTCCATCGGGCTGCTCATGCGGGTCACCAGTGACTGCAGCGCCACGACGATCTGAGAGGCAATGTAAAGCGCGTCCACGCCCAGATCCGGCTTGGAGACGTGCGCACTTAAGCCTTCCACCGTGATGCGGAACCAGTCCACGCTGGCGTTGTTCGGGCCGGGCATCAGTACGACCTTTCCGACCGGCAGCTCGGAGGCGGTGTGAAAACCGAAGGAACGGGTCGCTTCGTCGACCTGTCCTTCTCCCACCATGGCGTAGCCGCCGTAGCCGACTTCCTCGCCCGGCTGGAAGGCAAAAAGGATGGTTCCCGAAAACAGATCGCGGTGTGCTGCCAGCAGCCGTGCCGCCCCGATCAGCGACGCGGTGTGGCCGTCGTGTCCGCAGGCGTGCATGCGGTCCGGGATCTCGCTCTTATATTCACACTCGTGTTTTTCATCGACGGGCAGCGCATCGGTATCCGCCCGCAGCACCAGGCAGCGGGGGCGGCCGTCTCCGGCAGGCAGGACGGGGCCGGGCTTCGTGCCTTCCAGCTTCGCCATAACGCCCGTCCCGGCAGAGCGCCAGTGTGCCAGGCCGATCTTGTCCAGTTCTTCCTCGATCCGCGCCTGCGAACGGAATTCCTCCCGCGCGATCTCCGGATGGCGGTGCAGATCGCGCCGGAATTCAACGACTGCAGGATGATCCCGCAGGACCTCGTCATATATTGTCTGTTCGAAGGATGTCATACGTTTCGCCTTTCGTTATCCCGCAAAACAGGGGAGCGCTTCTTCAGTTACCGGCTGAGCAGGTACAGATCAGACTCGCGCGGAGCGAGCGTCAGATCGGCGTTGCCGTTCTCAGCTGCAATTTCTTCCCAGCCCAGGTTGTAGCCGTTTTCATCGCTGCGGATAAGCCGGTGTAGCTTCGCTGCGCCGATCCCGTCAATCTCCTTCAGATCAAGCGTGATCTCCTTTTTCTGGATCCCCTGATGAACGACCGTCAGTAGGCATTCTTCTGCAGTGAGCCGGGCAAAGACCAGAAGCCCCTGCTCTCCTTTTATGATCCGCAGCGAACCCTTCCGCAGAGACGGATGCCGCCGGCGCAGGCGGATCAGATTCTCGTAAAAATCGATCATCCCCTGA
>JAEEGF012365166.1_pt1 | contig 21219 bp, 24 predicted proteins | sample 9134171 | NCBI WGS metagenome assembly JAEEGF01 (sample SAMN16246542, study PRJNA631951) | gut metagenome | biome: gut microbiome; feature: rumen; material: AP-attached | host: Bos | place: Iran: Karaj | collected 2018-10 | reverse complement strand
GAAGCTGAAGGCCTTCGTTTGCCTCTCCTCTCTTTTCTGTTACAGTATATGTTCCTGCAGGAAGGCATCCGTAATCGGCATTGTATGCGACATTCGTTCCATCATCAAGAAGACTGAACCATGCATCCTCGTTACCTACTGTTGTTGCATTACCATTTGCATCAGTATAGATCGAATGCTTCTCACCTGTCGCATTGTTCTTGACTTCAAACTCAACGCCCTTGATTGGTGTTCCGTCAGCATATCTCAGCTTGGTAAGTCTGAGATTTCCACGAACAGGTGTGTTTTCAACTTCAATGTTGAATGTCACTCCGCTATCAGATACATCAATACCATGTTTTGAACCTGTATTACTTGTAAGCTGTGCAAGTGTTGTCGCTGTATATGGATGATACGTCTTAGGTGTCCATGTTGCATTATTATTTGTGAATACACCATATGTAGCGAATGCAAGGTTCCCTGTTACATCGTAATCCGTATTACCATTGAGATACTGTTTTGCATCTGACAATGAATAATCCGTAGGTGGTGTAACCTCAGTAATTGTAATAAATCCAATAGGGAAGTCTATTCCTGCAAGATTTGCGGTATATCTACCATCTGTTTTCTTTGTTACTGTTACTGTCGTTGAATATGTAGTGCTTGGTGTATAGTTAGCCTTAAGATAAGCTGCTACATTACCGTTTGCGTTCGCAAGAACCGTCTCAATGTCTGCCGCATAGAAGTCAACTGCAAACGTTGCTCCGGCAAGGCTCTTTCCTTCCGGCACTACGTTACTTCCTGTAAGCTTATCCATCTTCATGATCTCAATCTCAAAAGGATCGTTCACAGGTGTATTAGCTACATTAAGCTGTGCCGGATTGGTCGAGGTATTGGATGGTGTTACTGTTACCGATAATACATTAGTATTTCTCTGATAATTTTTACCTGCTGCTGACTCTACAAAGAAAAATGTTGTATTCTTGAATGTTCCATCAGCATTAGTTCCCATCCACTGTGATACATCCAGAGTCTTAATGCCCTGGTTGTTGGTTATATCACTTGCTGTAATAGTTATTGTTGCAAGAGCTGTACCATAATTACCACTATTCTTGGCAGTATTCGCCTCTGCAGCTGTTTTATACATCTTAAATGTGGTATTAACAAGGCTGTAGTTAGGATTTCCGTTGGTACAGGTTGGATTAGCAGATGTCTTTGTCAGCTTTACATATGATCTTGTAGGATTGATCCAGATCATATAATCTGAATCGCTTAATGCTCCTGCATGAACTGTAAGTGCCTTTGTTGTGGTAGTGATCATATGATTTGCATCAGTATGAGTCTCTACTGCATAGAAATATCTGTATTTGCCATTTACATTAGTTGATGTACTGTTGTAAACACTTGTTACCTCATAAGTAGCCTTTCCGGTTGAAGCTGACGTTGTGATCGAACCGAGTTTTGTTCCACCGGAGGTTGCTCCACTTGTATTTGTTCCGTAAATATCGAAAGTAGCAGATATGCTTCTGCCCTGCTCATCTTTCTTGTAAATACCTACGAATCTTTTCTTTACGTTTGTATAAAGGAATGAAGCCGCATTATTCTCTGCCGCAGCTTTTGTCGTATATACCGTTACAGTCTTACTGGTCGTGTTATGAACATAACCATCATTTGTCCAGTTTTCCGTTACAACAACCGTAGGTGCTGATGTGAACATCCCAAGGTAATATGAAGCTATACCTGCTGTCGTATCCACGTTTGAAGTGCCGTTATAATACTTACCTGTCGTAAGAGCCTTAGTAGTTGTCGTTCCATTAACTGTAAGGTCGAAGGTAACTCCATTCATGTTATTTCCTTCATCATCCACCTTCTTAACGGCAACGTAGTACATATATTTAACAGTCTCTATATCGGTTACAACAAGAGGTGTTGAAGCATGGTCAACACTTACTGTTGCGGTCTTAGATGATGTATTAACTACATATCCGGATGTGGCCGGAGCTGAAATCTCCTTCCAATAGTACGTTCCCCACATCAGTCCGCCAACGCTGTGCTTTCCGCCTACTGTTGTCTTATATGGCTCAGAATTGTTGTTTGTAGTTGTCTTGTTGATCGTTATATCATTAAGACTTGCTATTTGGGCTGTTCCATCACCATTATCGGTAAGTGTTACAGTAGCTATAAGCTCTGTACAAGCTGAATTACCATAAAGGCCATACTTAATGCCTGTCATGGAATAGTTGGAATTGCCTGTTACTGTATTCTTGTCAGAAGCAACCTTTTCAAGCGTTGTATTAGCATAATGATAGTTAGTAAAGGTATAATCAGCCGCATTTTCTAAAGCTTCTGCTTCTGTTCCATAAGCCGTCACTGTCTTAGAAGAGGTATTTGGAGCGTAGTCCTTTGAGTAAACATTCTCTGATTTTCTTTCTACGCCCGGTGCTTTCTTCTGAGTAACGAGTTCTGCTCGTCCTCCGTCCCAGCCACTACTTGTGTCTGATCTTCCTCTCCAGTTTTCTGTTACTTTAATGTTTGTAGGTGCGTGTTCAAACTTTCCAAGATAGAAAGCTCCAACACCTTCATTATTTGTCTCTCTGTAGCTTGTTCCGTATTCATCTTTGTAATCTATTCTATATCCTGTCCAGATACCGCTATATTTGCTGTTTATATATCCACCCGGTATAGTCACATCGGTATTTGTATCGTTATTATGATATGAAATACTGAATGTTACACCATTCATGGCATAACCACGTGAATCTACCTTCTTTATGGCTATGTAGTAGTCATTCTTTTCAGTGAGTTTCCATGAAATAAAATCTTGAAACGCACCATATGTAGGTGATTCATATGTAGTATCATGAGCCAAATAGTAAACATCAAATACATAATTACTTGGGATTGCGGTGTTTGAGTATGTATCTATGAACGAATCATATGTCCCATTAAATCCAGATACATTAATTGTTCTTGAACCAAATGCAGATGCATTGCTGTTACCATTCCTAAGGTTTATTCCCGATACAGTTTGCTTTGTATATCCATAATAACAAATAATATTATGAGCATCGTTATAGTTTAGCTTTGTTATGGCATAATACAAAAGGTTTTTAAACTTTGTATCATTTATTGACTGCTCTATTACATCAAATTCCCAACCTTGATTACCAGGAGAATAATCTGTTCTTACACAAATGGTATTTGTTTGTTGATTAGCTGATCCATTAGCAGTTAATCGAGTATCAACACCACCTTTAATATAGTTTCCATCCTTATCATAGTATTTAAAAACTACTATATCTCCATCACCTGGACGTCCATTGTTTTTAACATAGTTTTGATTGCCGGATGCTCCACCATTGTAATTGTCTATATCCGGATCATTTGTTGCTATTACAAACTCGCTGTTCTCATAAGTAATCTGTTCGCCTGTCTCTTCTTCCTCGGAATAATCAGTTGTAAATATCTTTGCCGAGTTAGTTCCGTCATTTTTTGCGATAATTGCTGACATCTTTGCCGCAGCTTCTGATGTAGAATCAGCTTCTACGTTGTAATCAACTGTTGAACCATAATTGGAACCGGCAATCTTCTGTCCGTTTCCGTCACAGGCTCCAACGATCACAGCCGAGTCAATGTTGCCAGGAATGAAGTATCTGACGTTCTTTCCGTCATTACCGGCCGCACCGACAACTACGATGCCCTGTGCAACTGCTTCTTCAATGACAGTTCTGATTACCTCACTCTCTGCTGTCGAATATGCTGAGATAGAAAGGTTGATTACCGATACCCTCTTCTCTATCGCATACTGAATGGCTGCATATACATCTGATACCTGACCTTTTCCGTCAGATCCAAGAGCTTTTATGGACATGACTTTGGCATTCGGATACTCAGCCTTGATTATGTCATACATCCTTGTTCCGTGTCCGTTATCGTCTGATGTGCTTTCTCCGATAACAGAAACGCTGTCCACAAGACCTTCTCCATTGATACCTGTATCGATCACAGCTATCGTACCAGCCGGAACTGTGCCTGTGGTATCCATGTCATTAAGGTTAGATATTGCATCATCACCGGTGTTGATATCCGAAAGATCAGCTGTGTCTTTCGGAGATCCTTCTGACTCTTTACTATCTTCATCGTCAGACACCGTGAATGTGATATTGGCATCTACAAAGTCAGCCTTACCATAATAATAGGTATAAGCATTCCTTGTTTCTTCTTCCGAACCATACTCCGTTAAAAAGATCCCATTATAAGCTGAGATAACTGTTGTATCCCATGTGAAGATGTTCTCATCCTCTGTACATATAAGGAGCTGTTTTGAAGAGAAATCGATGCCACTTACATCAACGCCCTCTACCGGTGATGTGAATGTTGGCTGTTTTTCTTCTGTTTCTGTAACTTCTTCGGTGGTTATGTCCTCAGTTGTTACTTCTTCGGTTGTCGTTTCCTGTGTCGTAATCTCTTCTGTCAAAATCTCTTCTGTTGTCACTTCTTCCGTGACTTCTTCTGTAATATCTTCTGTGCTTTTCTCCGTCTCTTCCGGAGTTTCTTCTTCTGTTACGTCTGCTGACGTATCTTCTTCCACAACTTCTTCACTCGGAACATCATTATTTATCTGAATATCCGTCTGTTCCGTGACATATTCTGCATCGCCAGGTGTTCCAATTTCTGCATTTGCCGTTGCAACATTCGGAATAACCATGCTAATTGCAAGAAGTATGGCAAGAATTTTCTTCTTTTTCTTGTTCATTTCACAAAATCTCCTTCCATAATATTTTGCTAAATAAAAAAGACCGCATCGCCAAAAAGACAAATACGATCCATGTTACGAAGTATTAAATTTCACCGCATCCATATCTAAAATCACTTCCCTTCCCAAACAAAAAGGAACCGGCTCAAATGTCCGATTCCTTATCATGATAAACTATTCATTTTCTTCTTTCTGAAGCTTAACACCAAGCTTTTCTGCGTAAGCCTTGATACGATCAGCTTCTTCTGTTTTTTTGATCTCTTCGATTGTTGCATCAGCATTATCCTTTTTGATCACATAATCCATGCGCTTCGACCTCCTTTTCTATAGTATTGTATGTAAAATTACTTTCTCTGCCCACATTCTGAGCAATACTGGTAATCTTTCACCTCAATTTCTTCATCCCATGCAGCCTTATCTACTACTGTGTTGTAATCTACTATGACCTTCTCGGCAGGGATCACGTTGACGAGGACATCCTGTGTACTTGTTGTGCCAGCAGCTCTTCCTTCATCACGAGCCTTCTGATAGTCCTCAACCGAATCAAACACATTGCCCCATGCGTCAACAATCTTCGTCTCATACACCGGATAACCCCATACAAATTCACCATTCCAATCAACACCAACAGTTCCCGGAGCACTATAGTCCCAGTCATACACCGGCTCCTGATGTGTTTCAGCATCATGGTGTACTGTCTCTTTATGTGTCTTCCATACCCAGGTATGCTTATGTGCTTCTGTCGGAGCTTCGGTTGTTTTTTCTGTTGGCTTCTCGGTTGGCTTCTCTGTTGGCTTTTCAGTAACCTTCTCTGTCGTTCCCTCTGTGGTAGTTTCACGAGTGGTTGTCTTTGTAGTAGCTTCTGTCGTTGTCTCTTTCGTGGTTGTACGAGTAGTTGTCTCTGTTGTAGTTGCTCTCGTAGTGTTCCTTGTTGTGGACTCCGTTGTGGTCTCACGAGTTGTTACTTTTGTGGTTGCTTCAGTAGTAGTTGCCCTGGTAGTACCTTCAGTAGTTGATGTGAGTGTTGTACTCTCGGTTTTTCCTTCTGTCGTTGCACGAGTAGTCGGCTTCGTGGTAGACTCGGTAGTGCCTTCACGAGATGTGGTCTTTGTAGTACCTTCCGTCCCGTTTGATGTGTTTTCGGTATCTGTAATAGGCTCATTAGTAGCTGTGGCTACCGTTATGCTCTGTGTTGTTCTTTCCCCTTTATCTGTACTCTTGGCAGAGCCTTGACTATCACCCTGTATGATAATATATGAAATGAGTGCGATCATAGCTGCCGCAGATATCATAAGTGCTACTCTTTTCTTTATTCTTCCTTTATTCATATGGCTCTGCTCCTTTCTTCTGTTTTGTTATCTAAATAGATTGTTTTCTTGTAATCACATTCCATTAAATGCAAGATAGGCTGCTATAAAAAGCAAACATGGACAAAAATGAAATCTTATAATGTCTCCCATTGTATTTGGAGCATTATCACATTTTTTTATATTATATTGACGAATCCCAATTGATATGAAAAATGTTAAAAACGATAGTATCGCAAGAACCAAACATATTATTGATAATATTTTTGTCATTTTTAAATCATCTCCTTTTTATTTTTTACCAACGGGTTTGCGGTTTTGAAATTCTGAATTCTTATTTTTTCTTTTACTGCTAATCCTTCTATATAATTAGCTAATCCTTCCACATCTTGATCTGCCAGCATCTTAAAATATATGCTTCTCTCTTCATATGGAATTACTATCGGCTCAATGTTGTTCTTTAAAAGTTCATAATTTATCAATAACCGCCCTGTCCTTCCATTTCCATCTGCAAAAGGATGTATCCTTTCAAACTTTATATGGTTATCAGCTATCTTTTCATAAATACTTTTATACTCAGTATGATTATAGTTATAAACATAGTACATCATCGCCTGGGGAACTTGTGATGCTTCCGGTGGAATATGCTCTACTCCTCTGATAATGACTCCTGTTGTTCTGAATCCGGATATTTCCGATATATTCTTATTAATAAGAACCGCTATATTCTTTATGTATTCTGTTGAAAGGTCTTCATCCAGATTGTTAAGCACATAATTTATAGCATACTTATGATTGATTGCATCATATATCTCTCGTGGAGAAGCGTTTATGCTAAATGAATCATCATTGAATATCAGTGCGTATGTTTCTGCGTATGATAATGTACTACCTTCAATTCGGTTTGAATGATATGTACTCCTTGTTACAAAATCCTCAAAATACTTTTTATTATCAAAAATAAAATTCTTGATCATATACCTCACCCCTTTTACTGATCGTCCATAGTAGCCTTAATAAGCTCCTCATTCTTGCGGATCATTTCGAGATATCCGGCAAATCGTGTTGCTCTCATAAGCTCATTGTATCTTTCTTCGCTCATAATTACGACATTATTGCCCTTTGTACTCGTCAGCAATATGTCTTCTTTCTTACGTACAGCCTTTTCCACGTAATCTTTCAAGTGAGATCTAAATTCTGAATAATTAACCTGTTCCATGCTATCACCTCTGTTTTGTCCCTATATAACTAACAATATACTTCCTTTGATTATATTGTATCATATATACGTACTTATTACAAGGCTTAAATCTGCTTTTACGTACTTTTTGTAATTTTAGCTAATAAAGAAAAAACTCATCAGAGGGAAAAGAATAGCAGGCTCCGGAGCCTGCTATTCTGGTATGTGCAAAGGTGCTGCGTGAACATCACACCTTATGATCTGAAAGAGTATCTTTACACTTCTCTCGATTATAGTATATCACACTCTGAAAAAATGTGTTTGTCTAAATCGAGCTATTTTGTCCGTTTTGTCTTTTTTTGTATCAAATATGTACGATTTATATTAAAAAAGTGCCATACAACAGAATCAACTTTCCCTTTCTGATGTTTTTTTACATAGTTTTGTTCTTGTCCTCTGTTTTTTCAGTCTTGTGCCAACGGCTGTTTTTATCCATCAAAACAATATCTTCGGCGTTTGATCCATCAAATATTTTTCCGAATTTCTCTTCAATTATTTCAGCATCCTTCTTTCTGATGTCTCCATCCTCTCTTAGTTCTCCCAAAGTAACATTTAAATACGCTTTTGTAATGTCATTAAACACTCCGCTATCAAACAGATTGTTTATATCTTCTCTATCGCAAGTAGCGAGGAAGTCATAAACCTTACACTTTTTCTCCGCATACACACGGCTTATTTTCCCTTTATCAGCTGCTTTTCGACAAGCATCCGCCATTAATTGGAACCCGTTCATTTGTCTAACCTCCTCAAGTTGATCTTTCACATTTTCAGAACTTAACGCCGGTTCTGGAACTATCTCCGGGGCAATATCTTCTTCCGACTCTGTTTCCATTGTATTGAGGACCTCCTTTGTGTAATTAAGATCAGCGATCCGATCCCAATCTATAAACACTCCATGCTTGTTATAATCCTCAAATATTCGTTTTTTTTCTTCGACAACCTCTTCAATAGTCATGCCGGTAAGAAACTCCTCGTAATCTTTTGTTCTTAATAGATCAACTAAATCCTTGTTATAGTATTCGAACTGCTTATCTTTATGATAAGTGTATATTCTTACCGGATAATCATGATTTCCATACGTTGTATCTATCATGATTTTGTAATTTTCACTAAGATATGGTCTGATCAAGTATCGTTGGTCACCAACCTTGGTAAAGTTCTCTTCACAGAAGTCTTTCATATAATAATCACAGCCTTTATCAAACTTTTCCTCTATCCAGTTTATAATCCTCTGAACACCACCGGTATCATACCAATCTGGTTTTTCTTTCCCTTCAAAAAACCATTTTCCACACCAATGACCGCCATCATAGTACATTCTCCAATACCCAACCATGTTAAGGCCTTCTACTTCACGAAGGTTTTTTGTTTCATCATCAACAAATGGAATACTATAGTTTCCGTCACGCATTGGAACAATAAGCATCCTGTTCCTGTTAATAAAACTTCTTAGATCCTCATGAGCTGTAGCTTTTGGACACCTAAACAACTCATCGTTTTCACTATTAAATTCGCCGTAAATAATCACTTCTTTTTCTGTCGTAACCAGCTTCTCTTCTGTTAATTTCATTTTATTCCTCCTATATAAAATCCTTAACACTCATTCCAGGCGCATCCCAGGGATTGCCTGGTGAGTAATCTCCGGCAGTTGAGCTTTTGATTCTGTACTTATCATCGTCAAAATCACGTTCAACCTCCCTGGCATCGCATTCCATAAGCCAGTTTATGTACTCCTGGGACTCCTTTTCTTTTTGCTCAGGTGTTTTTGCCAGTTCTTCTTTTAAGCTGCATATCCAATCATCGAGATCCTTTTCTGTCATCCATCCAAGCTTGAACCACTCTTCCTGTTCATGGATCTGCCACTCTTTCGTGTTGTATGTATTTCCACATTTTCTGAGTAACAACACGCCTTTAAGAATCTTTTGTTGAATTCTCCTTGTTTCTTCCGGTCTTTCTATAACCGTAAAATCCCCATAATCAATGTAATGCTTTTCGTTAGGATAGCTGTCGAATCTGACCGTTATTGTTTTGTCATTTACATTCAGCACGGTTCCGATCTCATTGGCCATCCATTGTCTTGTCCGGAACGAATGCCAAAGTGTCTTCCATTCATTAATCTGTATTCTGTCACCTTTTTGTACTTCCAATACATTCACCCTCTTTCATTTTAAGCATAAAAAAAGAAGAACAGAAATAGATCTGCTCTCCTTAGTTTATGTATAATCATTTATATCCATTTGTCTCTCGGCAGCATTTTCTTTCATCTCTTTGATATATTTATAAAATGTTGGTGGTGTTATTCCGGCCAACTTCATTGTATCAACATTGCTGAGACTCCCACCGAATGTACGGCTGTTTTTTCTAATGATCCTCTTAGCTATCATTTCTTTCTTTTGATGCTGCGGAACACCTTTTTTGCGCCCGGCCTTTTTTCCCTTTGCCATTCCCTCTTTAGTTCTCTGAGATAACAGCACTCTCTCTTGTTCAGCTCTTTCAAATGCAGTTTTAAACTGCTTTTCTGCGAGTACCAGGATAGCCTTATTCACACCTTCAATGATTGGATCAGCCACATCGTCCCCAACCATATCTAATTGACGTTTTTGCGCTTCTCTATAAACTTCTGTGTTAATCTGAGGTTCCTTGATAAACCTTAACTCTACTCCTTTATTGAGAAGCATTATATAGTCCTGAAAGCCTTCTGTCGCATTCCTCGACATCCGAGATACTTCGTCAAAGATTATAACATCCCCTTTTATTGCCTTTTTAAGCAAGATCTGATATTTAGGTCTGTCAGAAGTTCTTCCGGAATATGTGTCTGAATAAATAATGGCTTCCGGATAAAGTGATTTTATGTTCTTTTCCTGGCGTTCCAAACTCTGTTTTGGAGTAGATACTCGACAATACCCATAGATCATATTACCACCTCAAGCTAAAAAATAAAATAACAAGCCTTTTCCAAAATTTACGCTCGTCAAGGGTTGCGCTACGCCGACTCGCTCACTCATCATGACGAAACCGAACAAATCGACCTTCGGAGTTATAATATCCTTCACCATTCATCACTTCAACAGCGTATTTATCTGTATCAGCATCGGTTAAGCCGTATTCCTCACATACAACAAAAAGTCCGTTATCGTTATAATAACCGCCATAATTACCTTTAATAACAAATTCTCTATCTTTACTCATCTTCTTCACCTCCTTCGTGATTTGAATGATAACCACAGTCTAAACCATAGTGTGTTTGCATATACTTGAATGAGTTTAATTGCGATTCCATATTAAGCGGTACAGTACCGTTTAAAATCAAGGGATCCTTTGTTTTTGTATTTCAATTCACAATTCTATGTATTAAATTACATCGGCTCCGTTTGTTTTTTATTCTTTTGTTTCGTCCTGTAATTCCTTATCAATATACTTGTTCAGTAATACCAAACAACTCTTGATTCCGGTATTGTACCCATTATCCCTTGCCTGGATCATAACAGCAGCTTCATAGTCTGGATCTATCATCATACTTTTTACCTCGGTTAGAATCTCTATCAGAATCTTATTATGTGCCTTGATACTGATAACATCCGCAAGAGGTGTACTATCCAACAGTTCTTTGGCATACGTATATGTCACAGTATCTGAAGAAATCGTTTTATTTAAATTTTGAGCTGCTTCAACATCTATAAATTTCTCCACTAATTAGCCACCTCTCTTATTATATTTGTCCCTAAAATCCACGAATTGTCCCTAATTTGTCCCTGTTTTTCTCATATTGTCCCTAAAGCTTATGAATTGTCCCTAATATGTCCCTAAAGCTTATTGTCTTTTTGTTTTAAAAATAAACTCCTCGTTAGCAAGATTAATTCTCATACCATCATTAAGTAGAACTCTCTTCCCTGGGTTGAGTTTTATCCCATTGACGTATGTCCCATTTGTAGAATTATTATCTCTAATGTATGTCAATTTGCCGGATCTTATAAAGGTACAATGTTCTCTTGATATTGCTGTATTTCTCTCTATGGCATAATCAGCATGAGTTTTTGATTTACCGATAATAAAAAACTCTTTAATTATATATATGTACTCTTCTGTACTTTTTCTAACCAACCAGGGAAGATTTTTATAATCTATCTTTTCCATTTCTTCCTTCCTGGCATCTTTTGTGAAAGCTTCTGTTTGAACTGTTTCTATCATATCTTTATCATCAAGTTCCGTGTTACTCGACACATTGTTAATATTAATATCAAAATGGCACTTCCCAGGATTCATTACTATGATGATATCGTCAAGATTGTAATTATCAATGATCTCATTATCTCTCATAATAAAAGAAATTAATGTATCATATTCTTTTACTATAGAAGGATCAGAACCGAAGATTTCAACATTTACCGAATAATCATATACGCTGTCCGGTAGACTCATAAGAAACTCCGCTATTGTCATTATTCATCACTCGCTCTCTGCCTTTTCTTTTTCTTTTATTAGCTCGTTCTCAAAGAAGTCTGTTATTCCGTATTGCTTCCCTACCATTTCTACTAGCCTTTTTTGGATCGCAATGTTATGGTCATTAATATCCTCAATAAGAAGAGCTTTATCCAAACTGCTCATATAATCACTTGATATGATATATTTGCTGATAAGCTGCGTCTGGGCATTGATAAGACTGCATATTTCAACGGATGTTACCTTATTGCAATCAGTCATCTGTCTTAATGAAGATAAATCTTTCATAACCGGCTCCCTTCTTTATTGAGTATCAGCATTTGCCTTTGCTGTATTTTCCTCTTTACGTTTGCTGACAGCATATAACCTAAGCTTTTCCATCATTATCCTATGATCTTCCTTTTGATCTATGATTTTTTTCAAGAAGTTATCATCAACACCAATCTCTATAGCTGTTGTAATAACTTTAATCTGATTAGCATCTAAGGCAGCTTCATTTGCATAATCAATAATGGATATGTTTTCTTTTATAGGATTGCTATCGTTTTTTTTAATTCTTATTTTACGTAGCTTGTCAGTTTCTTTTTTATCGCCAACAATAAGCTCCTGCAACTTACTAAATCTCTCCTGGTCACGTTCGTCTTTTTCCGTGACGAATGCTTTGATTTCAGTAATGATTTCTGACAGATCAACGCTTTGAACAGGCTGAACTGGTTCTTTCACTGTCATGTTATTATTCTTTTCTTCTGAAGCCGCAAGCTTATTCTTTAGTTCTTCTATTTCCTCAAGGTATTTTTCCTCTTTGGCAGCCTGCTCAGATTCAAATTCTTTAATAACCTCTTTATATCGATCAATGTCAGCCTCCAGGTTGTTTATGGTTTCATTATATGCTTCTTCTGCTTCCTTTTCGAAGGATTTGATTGCCTCGTTCTCAATTATTATTCTTATCAGCTTAACCATATCTTCCGGAGAACGATCCTTAATCTGATTAAAGACACTCTTACTTGGATCTAACAGTATAGATGTTTTTAACAAGTCCATCTGTCTATATGAGTATCTAAAATTTATATATTCATCCATCTGATCAAATGACATCCCCATAGCCACACTACTGTTGATTTCAGAGAGAATTTCCATCATATACTCTTTAGAATACTCCATATTGTTCTGTTCAAAAAAAGCGTTCAGATCGTTGAGTTTCTTGTCCTTATACTGTTTAAGTGTAAAATTAGCCGGATACTTGCTTTCTTTTTTTTCGTTTGCATCTGCCGGAACATCCGAAGTTGTGACATTTGATGTTTTCCCAACATATTCACTCGTGTTTTTTACATCTTCTTCAGTAATTTCATGTACGACATTTACATCATCATCAAAGTCACCAGCATAATCAGCCTCGTCCTCTGCTGCTTCGATATATCTCATTGTTTCCAGAGCATCGCTTGATATTCTGTCCGGAATTGATAATGTATCAATTTCCTCCGAGTTTATATTTAATGTTTTTGCCATTTTTTAATACCTCCTATAGCGTTGAAAGAAGAAAAACATAGCCAAACAACGCTTACTTGTCTTGATTTTGACACTTAGCTCTTATGAATCACCTGCATAAGAGGATAAATAATTTCCTTCTGCCCGATAGTAGCTATGTTTTGTCAATGTGGCGTTATAAATGGTTGTCATTAAGTAACTCTTAATATTGCTGACTCTCGTTGTATTGTGATGTAGTGAATCAAGAATATACTCCACTGTCTCAAGATCCACTTTCTGATAACGTGATTTAACCACATCAGCAGCCTTGTCTTCTCCGCCAATTCTAAAAGTGTCAGCACTTGATATCCATACTTCAGCTATGATATCTACAATCTCGTCAATGTATTGCTCTTCTTTCGGGTACATTTCCACAAGGTCATCATATTCCATGTTTTCCTTGATCATGGTCTTTGCGAGATCGACATCAATCGAATCATTCAATCCATCATCAATGGGCAGACTACCCCTGTTTACGTTGATAGATATGATAGAATTATTATTATTCTTTTTAGTATTATTAATATTAGTATTATTAGGGTTTGATTCGCATACTTCTAGATGTGTGATTTTTTCACTTCTAGAAGTATTATTTTCATACTTCTGAAAGTGTGAATCTGAATGATTAGAGGATGTTGCATCCTTCATACTTCTAGAAGTATGATTTTCATACTTCAACGGTTTTACGTGGTTTTTGGTCGTGTTTTCTACTGATGACGGCCGGGAAATAGTTTTTTCCGAATCGCCGGCATTAGCTACACAGTCTTCTTCATTACATGTAACAAAATCGTTGACATATATGATGTCAGGATTTCCTTGACCACGTTTAACTCTATCAATAAGTCCTATCCCGGTCTTTGAATCCAATTCTGCAAGCAGCTTGATAGCCTTTTGTTTTGAACATCCCATGTTTTCAATTACTTTATTCACGCTGTAAATAATGTATAATTCATCATTATCATCTATCCATTCATTCTTACGAGAAAGGGACATCGTGTCCAACAATAATCCATAAAGAATCTTAGCTGAATCTGAAATGCTCGAAAGTCGTTTATCTGTCATGAGCATTTTGGGTATTTTAAAAAATGTATATTGATCCGCTTGATGACTCTTAAAACGTTTAAACATTAGCTTTCCCACAAAATGTACCCCCTTTAATAATTATCGTCATTATACAAATTAAATAACGATTCCATAGCCCCACCTATTTTGGTCCGGTCAATCATCCGATCAAATTCATTATCTGTCTCTTCAAACTCTTCATTGACATTGTTTAAACCTGGCTGAATAATATCTACCGGTGTATTGATATCGGCATAAGACACCTGACTCTCGTCCATCAACTCTGTTTTTTCATCATACTTGTTATCATTGTTTATCTGATTCAATGTGTCTTTTTTTATTGTTTCCTCGCTCACCGTTAATAATTCACTCTCATGAGCTGGCTCTTCAACAACTTCTACCTTTTGGAGCCTTTCTTCCATTTCAGATAACTTAGTATTAAAACCATCTTCCAACAATCCAAGCTTATTGAGAATCATTTGTAACACATCGTCATTTGTATTTAACTCTGTCTCTGATAAATTACTATCATTGCTCTCTTCGCAATGATCTTCCATAGAAACAGCCTCATTTGTCTCACAAACATCCTCCGTTTTAGGATTCCGTTCATCCTTATCAACCGCCGAGCGATTGCTTTGAGCTGGAACCACAACTGTATGTTTGCTGCAATGCTGACTAATCACATAATCTCGTCCGGAACTATTAGCGTAATCAAATATCGCATTAACAATAAATCTGTTACGCTCTCTTGTATTACTGAATCTTTCAAGTATATTGGCAACTATCATATCTTCGTCAGAAGATTCGCAGAGTCGAAACATTATTTTTTTATATGAAGGAACCATTTAAACACCTCCCAAGGCCATGTGATAGATGGAATAAGCGTTGGCTTATCCCATCTATGTACCGGCTCAAATACTCACAATCTATCTAAGACTGTCCATTGATCTTGCAAGGTAATCGTATCCTTTAGCATTAGCGTGAATATCTGTAATAGGGAATATCATTTGAGGATCGTCCTCTTCTGCATCGAGGTTCAGTGTTCCGTATCGTGTAATAAGAACTGAACCTCCACCCATTAAGAATGTCTGAGTTGTATCGTAGTCCACACCCTGCGACTTCAGTGTTTTAAGAAAATCCCTTGCGAATTCCTTAAGAGCTTCATTAATAGTATCTAAAATCTTACGTGGCTTAATCACGGGTTTCTGAATAATTATATCCACAATCTCGTCTGCTCTTGCCTTGGTTCCATGTTCTATCATTAACCTTCTGTTTACTGCATTTATTGCATTTGATACTCCAATTTTAAGACTGCTCGCATCAGATGCATCAAAGGTTTTGTCACTCTTCACTACTATTATATCGGTAGTTCCGGTACCAATATCAACTACGTAACACGAACCTTCTATATCCTTAAGCTGTGGGAGAATTCCGGAACACCCCTGTGGAAAAACAAGAACATCTGAATCAATATCAATATTGTATTCAATCCCTTCATAGACAAAAGTAACTTTGCCTCTTTTAAGATATTCTTCTATATTCTTCCTGTCTTTTCCATAAAGCATAAGGGGAAGACCAACTGCAAGCTTGACTTTTGCCTGGTTCATTCCTTTCTTTCTAAGCTCCATTGCTATAGCTGCCAATGTGAGTACAAAAAAATCATCATCAGCAAACTTATTATCCGTAATATAATCCGGCTGACATCCCACCTGGTAATACACATCATTCCACTTAAGAACCTGTGTAGATACCGGTGCTTCAAACTTAAACCTTGATACTCCGGACGGAAAAGCGTAGTTTACCGTCTTTGTGTATCCATAACCATGATCAATAGCGATAATGATACTCTTTTTTTCTTCCATAATTTCTTACCTCCTGTTAATGTTCACGCACACATACCTTTTTATAATTTTCCTCGGACATAAAATCCGAAATTCTATCTGAATCCGCAACCGTATATTGTGAGTTGCAGAGATCAGTCACTATTTCAATCATTTCCTCGGTATATATCTTAATCTGATCTTTGTTGATAAAATACTTTTGGGCGGCAGCTCTGTAACTATCGCTCCTCTTCACGAGAGTATCGTGCACAATATTCCAATGTATAGGGAAGGTTGTTGACAAACTTCCATAAACATCTATTACTCTTGTCTGATAACGATATTTCTTCTCTGCCTTTTTAATTTGGCTCAACAATTCTATCTTTCGATTATTTGAGTTTATAAAGTCTTTAGAATTTATTGTTTCGAATGTTCTGTCTGTCATATTTCCATTCTTTTGATCTTTTGTTCCGGGTAGGCTATCTACTAAACTGGCCGACAAATACAGACTGTCCTGAAAGACTTTAATGGTGTTCAGCTCCTCGTAATAATAGCTTATTTCCTTAATAAGCGTGTCTGAAAGGATGCTCTTGTGTTTTAGTACGTCATTAACGAATTCTGTTGTATATATGAAATTACTCACTCAAAAGCCTCCCTTCCGCCCTGCTGCCCTTGGCAGAGCTGATTAGAATCGTGATATATTCAATATAGTGGTATTTATAAGGGCATAATCCCCTATATGAATGGATTTTCATCATCTATTTCTATATCTTCTTGTTTTTTGAGATATTCTCTATAAGTTTTCTCTTCTTCTTTTCTCAGCTTTTCTTTGTGTGACTTCGTGAATGTAAAGTCTGTTACCATGCATTCATTAAGGTACTCAATCTTATTGTTATCCTTATAAGAAGATACTCTCCATTCTCCGTGTACAAGTATTTCTTCCCCGATTTCAATTTCAGCAAGCTTGTCAGCAATCTCACCATAAGCTATGCAGCTGATATAGTCCAAGATCTCTGACTGGGATCTTCTTACCGTGATAGTGAACTTAGTGGTAGATACGTTTTTCCCAGAAGCTGCTCCGGAAAGATATTTAGGTTGCCACTTGACTTCTCCGAATAGAGTAACGGTGTTTTGTACACTCATTCTTAATTACCTCCTTATACTGTTAATATTGACTCGGCAACGTATGATCTGTTCCTCTGATAATCATCTAAATTGCAAGCAAATTCAAAGTCCTCTTGAAAATCATATTCATAGATATGATTATGGAAAGAATAATACTTATCATCACTTCCAATTATGATATGATCTTCAAGGGTGATCCCCATAAGCGAGTATATCCTGTTCATTCTGTCCGTTATCTGAATATCGGGCCGTGAAGGTGTTATATCGCCGGATGGATGATTGTGAACCATAATCACTTTCGCTGCGTTACATAATATTGATGTTTTTAACATTTCTCTCGGAGTAATAATTGATCTATTTATACTGCCGACCGACACTATGTTGATATTAAGAGGTATGCACTGTTCTGACATATTGATAACAGCAACAACTTCCCTATCGTAATCTTTTAATTCATTAGCAAGTAGCTTTACAGCTTTATCTGGGCTATCTATTGGCTCATCTGAGTAATATGTTCGTTCCTTAACAAGACGTATGCCAACTTGATCCAAGTGAAAATCTTCGTTTTTATCATAATTCACAATCATCACCCCGTTCATCGTCAAATAGTCCCTTAAGCGCTACTATTTCATTGTCAATAAATCCAACATCACTTTTCTCGGCCTTAGCAGTTCGGAGAACAATAACAGCATTAAATTCTGATCCATCTTTGCCAAGACGAAGTGCTGCTTGAATCATTTCTTTTGTGCTTAATTCATTGTCCATATCAGAACCTCTCTTCAATGTGATTTAGTTCTTAAACACTTCTGATCCTAATGTCATTTGAGCTTCTTTAGCCGAATATACGCCCTTGCAACGCTTTATTTCTTTGTAAAGCGTCTGCTTTGTAAATCCAATAGTTGTAGCGATATTCTGCACAGATTCGCCCTCAGCTAACATTCTTTCAATCTGCAATCTGCTTTGAAGATCTAATCTCTTTTTCGGCATTTTACTACCCACCTTCCTGCATAATAAAAGCGAGTAGGAATTATATCCTACTCGCAAAATAGTAACTATAATATGCGAAGGATCCTATCCTTTCGCATCTAGTTTACAACGTACCGTAAACCGCATCTATCAAATAAAGGTTTTACTTGAAATATACTCAATAAACTCTCGATGTTTTATAAGCTTCTTCTTTCCAACATATAAGACGAAAGGACAGTTTGGTTTTTTAAGGAGTTCAGTAAGCTTATTCTGACCTATATTTGATATTTCAGCTGCTTCCGGAATTGTAAGTGCTATCTTATCTCTTATTGGTACTGATTCCCGCTTCATAAGATCACCTGCCTTACATATCTCTAAGCTGATCAAGAAGTGTCTCATTCTGCTTTTCACTATCTTCAAAATCAATATATTTCTTACGATCAAACTCATATGATTCAGGATATTTTTCTTCGAGTTCCATCTTTCGATAGCTATGATCATACAAGTCATATTTGTCATAAACCTTTTCCCATTCATCCGTTTTGACAATATTATAAATCTTATATTTTACAGTATGGTCATCAGATATATCCTGAAACTTAAACACTTCAGAAATTCTTCTGTAAAATGCCATACGTAAAGAATCATCGGAATCAGGATAGAATTTGGTAATATCAAGGTTCGTAAGAAGAAATATATATCCACCCTGAAATATACGATTATGATATCTGGCCTTGACTGTAGTATTTGTATATGGGTCTAACAATTTCAGACAATCTTCAATACTTAGATTTTCATAATTCAGATCATCTATACATAATATATCCTCGCCCATGTAGTCTCCCAAAAAATCCGACCCCGAGCCACTAAAATAAACGGTAAGTTCATGTTTCAAAGCAAAGTTCTTCACAAAAGTTGTTTTTCCCACACCCGGAGGACCAACAAAAGCAATAACATTAACACTTCTCGAAGAATCGTTAAGCAGCACTTTTCTTCTGTACTCAAAAGCATTCTTGATACGATTTGAGTATTTAATGTATAAATCTGACTCAACCATTGTCGGAATATCACACTCCTTAAGCTTTCCTGAAACGATCATATCAAGAATCTTCTGTAATTTAGCATCCACGGTCTTTTTACCAGGAAGTTTATAGGTTTCCAGCTTATCAGGTGCATTAGTGATAATATCATCCGGCGAATATTTAAATTTATCTTCATTGTCCGCATGCCATAGATACCGCACGCATGCCTTGACACTACGACAAGATTCAATATCTCCAAAAGGCACCTGATTCTTAATTGTAGAAAACTTACAAACAGAGTCCTTTGGAAAATCCAGCACTGCATGATAATGCTTATTATTTAAATCCTCATTATGCTCAACAATGTAATACTTAAAACCTTTGGTTTTTGACCAGTCATCAAAGATTTTGATTATATCTTCCAAAGTATATGTAACTGCATCGCCTTTTTTTACTCCAAGCTTGAGGTAGTCTTTTGTAGCTATATTTACAGCCGAAATACGGATCATAGCATTGCGCATATTAGTATCGCGTTTCTTTTTAGTATTCTCAACCACATCGCGTTGAGCTTCATCAGCCCGAGGCAAGTCAGGTATTTCAGAGGGTTTATTCAATCTCTTCATATTCTGTGCCCTCCTCTTTTAAGTAGCAAATGATTGAGTCGAGCAGGTTTTCTTTAGTAAACCCATTCAGAAATATCATAAAATGATTAGCAATCCGTGCTGCTGCCTCTTCTTTAAGAATAGATAAGCTCATATCTGTCTCTGGTAGCGATGACATTTCTCTAAAATACCCGCTCATAAGTTGTTGCTGTTCGGTTGTTAATTTACACTTATTCAAATAATATAAAATTACATCCGGTTCTTTGATGACACATAATCTGCTAAAAAAATCCCCCATGCATCCGCCATCGTTTTCAAACTCTTCCAAAGTATCATAAAAATGTTTCTCTAAATAATTTTCATCAATCATTTGTTGTATAATCGATTCTGTAATTTCATTAGATGCCGATATGCTATATTCATATGGCGGAAAATAATCTTTGACTATACTCATTTTTTATTTCCTTTCATAATATATTATTTGACCATAGCCTGGCCATCGGCATTTTTCACATCCATACATATAAGGAAAGTTCCATGTAACACCTTGAATAATTATTCCCTAAGCGGGACGCTTATGTCAGGAACCTTTTCTAAGGTAAATATAACATATTTTCAGAGAAAGGCAAGGTTATACTTGATATTTTATTATTTTTGTGATATATTTATATATTTACTCGTGCGTTTAATTTATGGTTAATATTAAATAGCGCATTATGATATACATGTTGCACAAAAGATAAACCGGATAACAAATCTGGATTACTTTACAGATATTGATGAATCTCTTGTTGAGACTACTGATTTATTTGTAAAGACTAATGATTCTTCTGTATTCACAAAGAACACTAATGTAGTATCTAACTATGATAATGTTTATATTATCTCATTTGCAAGTGTAGAAGAGGCAAGATTTGCTTATTCTTACTATGTAGATAAGGTAGATAGCATTTCGGACCTTTCTAAGGTTATTTCTACGGCTACTGAAGAAAATGATGCTGATGTTGCAGATATGGAAAATCTTAATGAAGGTGATGACGCTATCGCTCAGTTAAATAAAAACTGAGGCCCCAGATTTGCTCCAGAGCCTCGTTAATGAGCTACTATTCAATTTTTCTGACTTAGTTACTTTGTAGCGCCACATGAGCAAACATACTCATCGTAGGCAGGCTGGTCAACTACTGTCTCATCCCATGCAGCCTTGTCAGTAATTGTTACAGTCTCATCATAAGCAGCCTGGTCAACTACTGTCTCATCCCATGCTTCCTGAACAGTTACAGTCTGAGTCTCATTCCACCAACTAAGTTCATTGGCTTCACAATATCTAGCGCATTCATCAACATTAGTAAAGACTGAACCATCATCAGCACAGTATA
>JAEEGF011061182.1_pt1 | contig 21228 bp, 13 predicted proteins | sample 9134171 | NCBI WGS metagenome assembly JAEEGF01 (sample SAMN16246542, study PRJNA631951) | gut metagenome | biome: gut microbiome; feature: rumen; material: AP-attached | host: Bos | place: Iran: Karaj | collected 2018-10 | reverse complement strand
CATGTTTGTTCAGCACCGTTGCACCAACTTCGGCATGGAGAAGAAAACCTATGACGGCGACGGCGTTGTGACCGGTTTCGGTACCGTTGGCGGACGTCTTGTTTACGTCTTTGCTCAGGATGCTACCGTTATCGGCGGTTCGCTGGGTGAGACCATGGCATTGAAGATGTGTAAGGTGATGGATCTGGCCATGAAGCAGGGTGCTCCTGTTGTCGGCCTGAATGACTCGGGTGGTGCCCGCATCCAGGAGAGCGTGAACGCCCTGGCCGGTTACGCCGAGATTTTCCAGCGTAACATTAACGCATCGGGTGTCATTCCTCAAATCAGTGCCATCCTTGGCCCCTGTGCCGGTGGTGCCGTTTACTCCCCAGCCCTGACCGACTTCACCATCATGGCCAAGGGTATCTCGTTCATGTTCCTTACCGGCCCCAAGGTGGTAAAGACCGTGACAGGCGAGAACGTTACCCAAGAGCAGCTGGGTGGTGCCGGTGTACATGCCAGCAAGAGTGGTGTGGCACACTTTGCCGCCGAGACCGAGGAAGAGGCCATCGCCATCATCAAGCAACTGTTGAGCTACATGCCCAGCAATAACATGGAAGAGACTCCCCGCGTGGAGTGCACCGACCCCATCGACCGTGTGGAGGATGCCTTGAACAACATCATCCCCGAGAGCGCCAACGATCCCTACGACATGTATCAGGTCATCAGCGCTATTGTCGACAATGGTGAGTTCCTGGAGGTTCACAAGGACTTTGCCAAGAACATCATCGTCGGTTTCGCCCGTTTCAACGGTCAGGCCGTTGGTGTAGTCGCCAACCAGCCTAACTGCATGGCAGGTGTTCTTGACGTGAATGCTTCGAAGAAGGGTGCACGCTTCGTTCGTTTCTGCGACGCATTCAACATTCCTTTGGTAACCCTCGTTGACGTGCCCGGCTTCCTGCCCGGTACCGGTCAAGAGTACAATGCCGTCATCCTGAACGGTGCTAAGTTGCTGTATGCTTACGGTGAGGCCACCGTGCCCAAGGTAACCGTTACCCTGCGCAAGAGCTATGGTGGCTCACACATCGTGATGAGCTGCAAGCAGCTGCGTGGTGACTTGAACTATGCATGGCCCAGTGCCGAGATCGCCGTTATGGGCGCTGCCGGTGCTGCCGAGATTCTTTACGCCAAGGACAGCAAGAACTTCAAGACTCAGGCCGAAGAGGCCAAGACCGCTGGCGACGAGGCAAAGGCAAAGGAATTGCTCGAGGCCGGCAAGAAGTTCATCCAGGACAAGGAGGACGAGTACAACAATCTCTTCTGCACGCCTTACAACGCAGCCCGCTATGGCTACATCGATGACGTGATTGAGCCCAGAAATACCCGTTTCCGTGTCATCCGTGCACTGGAGGTTCTGCGCACCAAGAAGTTAACGAACCCTGCCAAGAAACACGGCAACATACCTCTGTAATCCCCAATGCAGTCAATTATGAGTAAAAGAGCATTGACACTGATGCTGTTTTGTGCTATCCTCGTTCTGCCCACCATGGCACAGCGCAAAAATGTGCGCATCAACGAGGTAATGGTACAGCAGGACAGCACGGGCGGCAACGGCTGGGTTGAGTTCTATAACTCGTCTTACAGCACAGTTGCCGTCGAGAAGATGTTCATCACCACTTTGAGCCGTGAGGAAATCACTAATCACATCAAAGCGGTGACTGACACTTCCAACATGAAACCCAATAAGGTGCTGATTGAATTGTGCAAGGAGCGCCCCATGGACATCTATGAGATTCCCCGTGGCGACGAGCGCAACACCAAAATCGCACCCCGCACCCACTTTGTCATGGAAGCTGACGGAACCCCCAAGAAAGGAACCTTCCACATGCCTTTCACCTTCACCGCCGGCAAGGACAATTACATCGCCCTCTATGACGTGAATGGAGACCTGGTTGACGACGTTACTATTCCCGCCGGCTTGAATTATGGCGAGACCTATGCCGTTAAGGCAGAGGGACGTCTTCCCAGCATCTTGAACGACGCTATTCCTGCCGATTCGATCTGGACCGTCAAGGACAACAGCACGATAGAAAAAGCCATCACCAAGGGCAACTACAACATCCGCGAAGTGAACGAGAACATTGAGGCCTTCCATGATAAGGATCCCCACGGTTTCTGGATTGCTTTGCTGGCGATGTCGGTAGTGTTCAGCGCCCTGGCCCTGCTGTACATCTGCTTCAAACTGTTTGGCAAATTTGCCAGCCGCAATCTGAAGGACAACAGCAAGGAAGAGACCGCTGCTCCCGTTGCTGCTACAGCCGCAGCCGTTCCCGCAACTGGCGGCACCGATGGCGAGACGATGGCAGCAATCTGCTTTGCACTCTATCAGCACCTCAACGCCCACGACACCGAGAGTGGCGTGTTGACGCTGGCACCGCGCGATGGTTCGTCATGGGCCGGCAAGGCTGGTCTGATGCGTGAATTACCCGTTATCAAGAAATAATCACCAATAAAAATCATTCACTCTAATGAAGGAATATAAATATAAGATCAATGGTAACGAGTATAATGTTGCCATCGAAAACATTGAGGACAACATCGCCCACATCCAGGTCAACGGTGTGAATTATGACGTAGAGTTGCCCGAGCAGCCCAAGGCAGCGCCTGCCGTTAAGCGTGTCGCAGTGAGCGATGCTCCCGCAGCCGCTCCCAAGCCCGCAGCACGCAAGGCTGCTCCCGCCGCTGGCGGTCACGTGATTGAGTCACCGCTTCCCGGTGTCATCAAGGAAATCTTTGTCAAGGTGGGTCAGCAGGTAAAGGCCGACGACGTAGTCTGCATTCTCGAAGCCATGAAGATGGGTAACGAGATCCACGCTGGCGTTGACGGTACAGTCAAGAGCATCGAGGTATCGAAGGAAGATTCTGTACTCGAGGGTAACACTATCATGGTAATCGGATAAATTGACGCCTGATTATGGTACTGCTTGACAATTTCCTGTTCACCAAGTTGTTGGACTTCTGGCACTTTACCGGATTCTACAACTTTGACTACACTAACCTGATCATGATTTTGGTGGGTCTGTTCTTCATCTACCTCGCCATTAAACATGATTTTGAGCCCATGCTCCTTGTTCCCATCGGCTTTGGTATCCTGATTGGTAACATTCCCTTCCAGCCGGGTAACGAGATAGGCATCTATGAGGAGGGCTCCGTGCTCAACATCCTATATCAGGGTGTGCGCAACGGATGGTACCCGCCGCTCATCTTCCTGGGCATCGGTGCGATGACCGACTTCAGCGCCCTGCTTGCCAACCCCAAACTGATGCTTGTGGGTGCAGCTGCGCAGTTCGGTATCTTCGGTGCCTATATGATTGCCCTTGCCCTAGGCTTTATGCCCGACCAGGCCGGTGCTATCGCCATCATCGGCGGCGCTGATGGTCCTACCGCTATCTTCCTGTCGTCGAAGTTGGCTCCCAACCTGATGGGTGCTATCGCCGTTAGTGCCTACAGCTATATGGCACTCGTGCCGGTGATCCAGCCGCCCATTATGCGCCTGCTCACGACCGAGAAGGAGCGCAAAATGCGCATGAAACCCGCTCGCAAGGTCAGCCAGCTCGAGAAGATCATCTTCCCCATCTTCGGTTTACTGCTCACCTGCTTTGTGGTGCCTTCGGCAATCCCCCTGCTGGGTATGCTGTTCTTCGGTAACCTGCTGCGCGAGAGCGGCGTGACCAAGCGTCTTGCCCACACCGCCAGCAATGCGATGACCGACATCGTAACCATCCTGCTGGGTATGACCGTGGGTGCATCGACCCAGGCATCGCAGTTCCTGACCAAGGAGACCATCTTCATCTTCTTCTTGGGCTTCTGTGCCTTCGTCATCGCCACCTGCTCGGGTGTACTGTTTGTGAAGATCTTCAACCTCATCTTGCCCAAGAGCAAGAAGTTGAACCCGCTCATCGGCAATGCAGGCGTTTCGGCCGTTCCTATGGCTGCCCGCATCAGCAATGACCAGGGTCTGAAGGCTGATCCCAGCAACTACCTGCTCATGCACGCCATGGGTCCCAACGTGGCCGGTGTGATCGGTTCGGCAGTTGCCGCTGGTGTCCTCCTGGGCTTCCTGGGATAACATTCAATTTATCGACCTCCCGTTAAGCCGCGAAGCCGATAAGTATTAAAACAAGAGAATGGTTAATAGTTGGGTAATGCACCCGCTATTGACCATTCTCTTTTTTTGTCCTCAATAATTTACCACACAAAAACAGCGAATAACAGAAATAATCACTATATTTGCAGTATTAAACATAAATTGTTTTGGCTGACCCGATTTCCTGCATGATTATAATAACTTAACAATAAAACAATTATGAAGAATCTTAGACATATCCTGCTGCTTGCATGCATGATAACCTCGCTTGCTGTAGCCGCCGAGCAACCTGACCCTGTTATCTCATCGATTAGAGACGCTTATCAAAAAGCCAAAGAGTCCATGAAGAAGAACAAGGGCATGGGCAACGAAATGGTCACGACACTCAACTATACTGTGCGTGGTCAAGGAAAAAGCAATGAGACACTCCATTTCTACTACAACACTGTCGAAGGCACCTATTGGCTCGCTGAAGGCGATGACAGTGATCCCCATTTCTTCTACTACCCTCTCTATTTTGTCACCCGCACTTATAATATCGGGAAAAAGAAATACTACGAGGAATTCCTTTACGACCCATCAAGTCAAAATCTGCTGTTTGCTTTAACCCAAGACTATGATGAAAATGGAAAACGCTTTGACCGCCGCTTCTATTTCCATGACAGAAGCATCTACCACGTTATCGGTCCAGAGCCTACGCCATTCATGGTGGATAATGTCATTTATCAGGCGAATGAACTGAGACTCGCCTTTGACTGGATCTTAAGGAATCCAAAAGAATGAGAAGATTTCGTCTTTAAGACACAAAGCGGTTGTATTACCTCATGGGTAATCAACCGCTTCTTATATCATGAATGATGGTAGGACTACTTTACTGCTTGAACATGCGATCGATGGCGCGCTTGTCCTCGCGCTCCTTGATGCTCTGGCGCTTGTCGTACTGCTTCTTGCCTCGGGCAATGGCAATAACCAGTTTAGCCAGGCCGCGTTCATTGATGAACAGCCGCAACGGGACAATAGAATAGCCGGGCTGCAGGTTGTCCTTGGCAATACGGCGGATCTCCTTGCGGTTGAGCAACAGTTTGCGGTCACGGTGGGTCGTGTGATTGTTATAGGAACCGAAGCTGTACTCGGCAATGTACATGTTCTTGACCCACACCTCACCATTGATGACCATGCAATAGGTATCGGTAAGACCGACCTTACCTTGCCTGATGGACTTGATCTCGGTACCCGTGAGGACGATGCCGGCAGTAAAGGTCTCGACAATCTCATAGTCGAATGTCGCCCTACGGTTCTTGACGTTGATCGTATTGTTATGGTTATTGTTGTTTCTGGACATCGCTCAAAACAATTAAATGATCAGCAGGCTGAGCAGCGCCTCCAGCAACAAGGGCAAACCCAGCAGCAATACCGATGAGATGACAACAAACTTAGCCACCTTATCCTTCTTGACAAACAGATGGTCGGTACCGCGATAGGCCATCCAGGGCAGATACACCATCAAGAAAAGCACCGGCGTGAAATCACTGGGCAGCAGGTTGCGCAACACCCTGAGCAGCACCAGCAGGATAAGGTTATACAGGATATAGTCATTCAACCTGGCCGTGGCGCCTTCGGTCTTCACCAGTTCGGGATAAAAGCCGCCAAGCAGGTAGATGATGATGTAGTAACTGATGAAATAGGTCGAGAAAAGTACGATACCCGTCATCAACGACGTCGAGAACGTGATCGTGTGATCATAAAGCATTGGCACAAAGCACGACAAGGCCAACGCACACAACAGCGGAAGGTAAGCGCTACGCAGCACCTTGCCCGTCGGAATGTTGGACTCATTGATGACTTCCCAGCCGTATTTGGGGGCAGTTATCACACAAAATATGTTATGCCAAATGCTCATTGTCGATTTTGCGGCTGCAAAGATACACATTTATTTACAAATACAAACTCTCCAAACCGATTTTAATTTACATTAGCAAAAACAATCTTAAATTCTTGATTTCGGCGGGAAAATAGACTATCTTTGCAGCAGTCAGTTATATTATCAATTACCTGTTACTATGGAAGAGAACAAGAAGAATAATGCCGGATCTCTGGGCAGATTCACTCCCGAGAAGATTAGGGAATTAGCTCCGAATGAGATATTTGTGTTCGGCAGCAATCTGGATGGATTTCATGCCGGTGGAGCTGCACGCGCTGCAGTGAACCAGTTTGGTGCGATTTGGGGTCAAGGTGTCGGACTTCAAGGTCAGTGTTATGCCATCCCCACGATGCAGGGCGGTGTCGAGACCATCAAGCCCTATGTTGACGAGTTTATCCAGTTTGCCATGTCCCGACCTGACCTGTTCTTCTATGTCACTCGCATCGGGTGCGGCATCGCAGGATTTATCGACGAGGATATCGCTCCCCTATTCGGTGATGCACTAGCGCTTGACAATGTTGCATTACCCAAGTCGTTCTATGACATTTTGACTCAATAACCCTTTTTATTCACTCATTAAACAGTTCACGATGAAGAAATTATTATTTGCAATGACTACTGTGTTGATGACTCTAGCCGCTTGTTCAACGCAGAGCACCGACGAGAACCAAGAGGCCGCAGCTGCCAATAAGGACAATGACCAGGCTGCTATCGAGAACATCATGACCCGCACTAGCATCCGCCAATACAAAGACCAGCCCGTGGAGCAAGAGAAGATTGACATCATGCTTAAGGCCGCAATGGCAGCACCAACTGCCGTTAACCTGCAGCCCTGGCACTTTATTGTCATCACCGACAAGAAGACTATCGGTCTGCTCTCTGGCAAACAGCCTACCAACGCACCGTTGCTGATCGCAGTGTGCGGTGACACCGACAAGACCACCATGCCCGACGGCAAGATGAAATTGCCCGACTTTTGGGTACAAGATGTGTCGGCTGCTACCGAGAATCTGCTGCTTGCCGCCCATGCCCTGGGACTGGGTGCCGTCTGGACAGGCGTTTATCCTGCAATGGAGCGTGTCGCCGAGGTGGCCAATGTGTTGAACTGCCCGCAGAACATCGTTCCCGTTGCTGTTGTGCGCGTCGGTTATCCTGACGAGGCTCCTGAGCCCAAGGACAAATTCAAGGAGGAGAACATCAGCTATAACAAGTTCGGCGGAAAGCTGGAGAAATAAGGTCTCAATTCCTTGAACGGAAACAAGAAACTCGCCCGCACGTGTTTGTGGACGAGTTTCTTCTTGTATCTAAGAGCATCTGAAAATCAGAACAGGAAGGTGTGGTAAAGTTCCGGCTGATAGATGCTGCCACCAATCATGACGGACTTGGCAATCTCATAATAAACATAATAGAAATTGGAGACCGCGATGACCGCAAAGGCCCACCACAGGCGCTTGCGCCACAGGTAATACAACAGGTAGCACAGCATAATCACAAAGCATGTGCGCATGAGTTCGCCAGGCCGAGCGAGATACTGGGTTGTGTTGGCAAACAGATTGATATATCCCATATAAACCAGCGCAAAACGATAGATGGCTGACAAATACTTGTCACCCTCAAACATGCTCTTAATGCCGGGATAGAACCAAATCATCGCTAAGCAGGACAACAACGGGAACAGCCGCGCAGGACCGATTACCGAGCGGAACGCATACTCCAGATTATGGGACATGAACAGGCGGTGATAATGGCCATAACCCATCACCTCGGCCATCTGACCGATGCGGTCAAAGATCCAGCGGATCCACTGCGGGAAAGATCCCAATGCGATGCAAAGGGCTAACAGTGCAAACGGCAGCCAACGTTTGGCTTTGGATGCTGGAATGAGCGGAATGACATACAGAGGTATGAACAGCACGCACATCTTGTGGATGGATACCGCAACCAATGACAGCAGCAGGTACCACCAGAACTTGCGCCGCACGATGAGTTCCACCATCACGACAAAGAGGGCTTCGACCACCGATTGACGTATGAAACCCATCCAGAAGATGTAATATGGGCCCAAGAATATGCACAGTGCCAGCCACGGCAGCAACACCTTGCGCTGCCTGAGGGCATAGAACAGCAATACTATCTGCACCAATGCCCAGAAGGCGAAATAGAAGGCGAAATGCATTCCCGCCTTGCCAAAGACATGGGTCACCAGCGAAAAACCGGGCTCGAAATTCTCACGCGAATACTCACCCAGGGACTGCATGGCTACATAATGGTTGTAGTACATGTTGTAGTCCCAGCTCGTTTGCCACCGCAGTGCAGATACCACCACATAGATGAGAATCGACGCTAAAATCTCCCAAGAGAGCAACGACAGCTGTTTGCCGCCAGCAGCAATGGCGTGCTGCTCACGTTGCCCGACATGCCACCCCAGCCATGCCATCACAAGAGCGGTACAAGTATATACAACAAGACTCAATACCATAGTCGCCTACTTGACAAGAGACATGTTGATGGACAAGCCATAGTTGCTGTTCGTCGTGGGATAGGACGAAGTTGAAACAAGCGGCATGTTGCTCTGGTAGTCGAAATAAGCACCCAAAGTGATGCGCTTGCTCACGACATAGTTGGCAGTGAAATTGACGCCCCAAGTGCGAGTACCATTCGTGGCCTGAGCCGTGTTGGACTCAATTTTGCGAATGAGTGAAACATTGCTCGTCATCTTCACATTCAGATTGAGCGTGAGGTCGTTGTTCACATTCTGCTGCTTGGTTTTGAGCTTCAGCACCTGATTGAAGTTGGCAATCTTATAGCTGCCGCCAAGGGTGAACGACTTGGCTGACGCCTCGACAAGCTGGCCTGCCGACGAGTTGAGCGTCAGGGTTCGTTGGTCGTCATACTGCGCATTGATCGAGATGTCGTTGAAGAAGGTGGCGGTAAATCCCACCAGAGGCGCGAACTTTTCGGTCAGCGTGATGGAAGCAATATTGTAAGGTGACGACGGGATGGCGCCCAAAGTCAACTGATCCTGGGTGAAGCCCAATCCTTCACCGATACTTACCCAGTCGCTGAACGAAGTGAACGAACCGACGCTGTAAGTACACTGGTAAGCATGGTTCAAGTTGAACGACTTGAACAGCTTCTTGAAGAACGGAATGCGCATCAGGCCGTCGTAAGTAACGCGCCAGTTAGGCAAAATCGCTTTGATACCGGGGAAGGGATTCAATTCAACCTTCTTGGGATCCTTGCCGGAGTATGCCGCCATGAATGCGGGAATCAACACGTCACTGCTCGACTTGTTAATGGCACCACTCTCCAGGCTGTAAGTTTTCCCTGCCAATCCATTTTCCAGCAGGAAGCCACGGTCAGGATAGGTCGAGCCCATGTACTTCTGTTGCAGGCGATCGGCCACGACAGGAATATTCTCCAAGAACTTATCAAAGACCTCACTGCGGTAATTGTCATCGGACTTAAAGCCCTTGAGCGCCGTAGCCAGCGCCACATGCGTCTTGGTGTAACTACCGCCATAGATAATCGTCGGGTCGTCATACATGAACTGAATCTGGTTTGTACGGTTGTCCGTGCGGTTACCCGTCAGCGTGATCTTCAGGCCGGCAATGGGCTCAAGCTGAATTTCAGCATTGAATTCTTGTGTTCGTGCATACAATGCCGGCGTTGTCTGGCTTTGGTCTCCCATGAGCCATCCACGGTCCAATGCTCGGTCAATATAGGACTGACCGGCGAAACCGAAGGCGAAGTCCAAACCAGGAGACATGTAATCATAACGGGTCGACTGGCCAAAGATATCACCAATTTCAGGAATGAATTGCGGAATTGTGAGCGAGGTGGTGTGCTTATAGCGCACATTCACGCTGCGAACACTCATCATCACACGGCTTGCGTATTGGGCAGCCTCGGTGAAGAAGTTGTGCCGTTCCTCTTTCTGCACCTCGGTAATCGTGAATTTCAGGTTCTCGGTGCCCAAGGTGGTGATTTCCACATTATCCTTGTCCTTGATATTGTATTCAACCTTGAAGATCTCATTGTCGGTCGTTGTTGCCGTCACTTTGACGTTCTTCACGCCCAACTTGTGGTTGATGACCGTAGCTGAATCAGGATTCAGCTTGATCGTTCTTGAGAACTTTTTAGGCTTCTCCTTCTTTTGTGCTTGCTTACCACGCTTGGTATTCTTGCTCGAGAAGCGCTCATCCACCTTCTTGAGGTAAGGAATCTTGGTGTAGAACTGCTCCAGCGCAAAACGGCCCTCGAGCATACGAGATGTCTGATTGGCAATCGTGTTACCCGATGAAATCTCATCGACAATAGCTCCACGATCCCAACGGTAGACAGAATTATAGGACGCATTGGCGGTAATCCAGCTCAGGATAGGAATCTGGTTGAACGGAGCCTTATAGTTGACCGTGAAGGTCTGGTTGTAGGCCCATGGTGTACCTAAATCCTTAATCGACCTCATCACCGAGTCGCGCCAGTCACGATACTCATCGGGGAAGAGTTTACGGTTCACCTGTCCGACGGGTTCCATGATGTGAGCAGTCGTGTTGCTGTTGAATGATGCCGTCAACGACTTGGTGAAATTCCAAGACAGAGCAAACTGCCTGTCCCACATGAAATTCTTGCTGACCGATACCGGCAACTCAACATCGATGCCCGTTTCGTTACGGGTCTGCTGCTCGTAATAATAACGGGAGATATTGGTGCTGAATGCCAGATTGGTGGGCAACCAGTGGAACTCCCAATCACGGAAGAATTTCATGTCCTTGTTTTTCTCATTGACGAAACGCGAGAACGGCTTGAAAGGCTTGGCGTAAGGTGTCCAGCTATACTGGAGGCTTCCGCGATAGTCATTTGTGTTCTCGTAAACATTCTCAGGATCATTGAGATGCTGCTTGTTGAATGAGTAGCTGAACGAGAAATTGGCAGGATCCCACGGCATGGGATTCTTCATCGTTTTCACATCAAATTTGAGGCCCGAAATCGAGAAGCTCTTGGCTGTGCGCTGAGTGACAGCATATTCCATGATACTGTCGCGCTGTTCCTTAGTTTCGCAGATGTCCAACGACTCGTTCAGTCTCACATCCTGGTCAAGAGGATTGTACTTGGGAGTGGTTTTCTCATTACTATAGGAATAGTAAATGGGAGCATGCAGTTTAGCCTTCTCGGGAATGAAGCGACCCAGATCGGACTGCACAGCAATATTATACTGGTCGTAATTGTCGAGACGGCGCTGCGACAGGCTCTGGTCAACCGAACCGAAGCCTTCGGTCTCCTTGTGGAAGCCCACGTTGACCGTAGCTATGTCACTCATGTTGAGCGTCATCGATGCCTTAGCCGCCCAACCGCCTTCGCTGTCAAAGTCGGTCACACGCAACTCGTCGACCCAAACTACGCAGCTCTTGGTAGAAGGTGAATTGTTGCGTACACCAATCAGCATCACCCTCACCTTGCTCAATGAGGGGTTACCAATCACATATACCTTATTATTGGGATGATCCTCGTCGATATCCTGGAATCGAATTGCATATCCGACACCATCGGCACCGGCCATCTTGGCGGCATTACGATTCTTCTTGGCATTGACCAGCACATCGAGATTGATGTCCAGCATGTTCTCCTCGGGCCACACCTTGAGCCTGTCGCTAGAGCTGTTGGTGCTGTAGCGGCCGGCAGGAGTCACTGTCAACGGAATCTCGTACTCGTAATAGTTATTCTTGACGTCAGAGCCAATGCGAACAAACAGGGAGATGTCGCCATTCCTCAAATTGCTCTCATTGCCGATGGTTGCCTCGTTGTGGACAAACATCTGCAAACGCTTGTAAGTGCGCAGGTCCAGATCGGTGTTACGGTAAACGCCACGGGCATCACCGGCATCAAGGTTGTCAACAGTGAGTTGCATTGACTGCTCGTTGAGCTGGGTGATCTGGGATTGGCCGCTATCGATGATGCGCGACACGCCAGGAGGCAACACGTAGTTAACCGGCTCACGTGAAGCGTTCTCCTCAATGTTTACAGTGTTGATGCTGATACTGCCGTTTGCAGGATGCTCACCACGCATGTTGAGGTTATACTTGTAGTTGCGCCACTCGCCACGCACGAGTTCAAGCGAAGCAAACCTCAAGTGAGTCGTCGCCTTGAAACCTGTCATAAACATACGCATGAAGCGGATGGTCGAGAAATCCTGAATGCTTCCCACCTTCTTCTGGTAGTCACCCAATGGAATCGTGAACTGGTACCAAGTGGCCTGCTGTGTCTCACCATTACGGGTGTGGACATTAGCGACCTGCTTGTCGGTCACATAATTCATGCCAACCTTCAACGAGTCAGGATGAATGGCAATGCGATACTGGAAATAGCGTTCATACTCGTTCAACGTGTTATCCTGGTTGATGTCCTCGACATCAGGAGTGGAGCGTGACGTTTGATACTGGCCATCGCTGGCATCACTTTGAGACAACGAGTTTCCGTCACTGCCGTTATAATGCTTGTAACGATCATTGATGGAGCTGCGTGCATTGTCATAATAATTGTGGCGATAGAATGCGTAGTTATCACCGGCAGGGTCGTTGAAAGGCGAGAACGGGTTTTCCTGCATCGATGCGATAGTTGACTCGGGCAGAACTGCACGCAATTCACTGAGGAAAGTATTGTAGGAGGGATGGTTAAACTCATCGGCTGTCGACAAGCCGTCCAAACCCACATCCTGGAGAATGCGCGCACCGTTGGTGTTGTCAAAGGCATAGGTCAGCGAAGACTGGGTGGACACCTTACCCCAGACGGTTGAAGAGAGATAGGTCGTGTCACTGTTAATGGGCAGACCGTTCTCGTAGCTCTTGAGTCCGTCTTTCAGGATATCCTCGCTCACCTCACCCAGGTTGAAGTACAGAGAGCCACCATCCATGTTATCCAATTCGGGATCCATGAACGGGTCAAGCATCCAGAATTGGATGTACTCAATATTGGATTGTTCGAAATTGGTATTATCGACTTTGCGCATGATACCACCCCATCGCTTCTCGGGATAGAGCAGGTAACCGTCCTGATCGACGTTAGTGCCATCGAGGTTGTACGGGCCACGCTCACGGGGATAGAACGAGAGGTTCAGCGTCTGGATCACCGACGACTCACCATAGTTCAGCTCACGTCCCGGGAACACCTCGCTGTAAGCCACCTCACGTGCATAAGGATAGGACAAGGCATTCAGGTCATTCTTGATGTAGCCAGGCGCATAGGACGAGTTGCGCTGCGTGAACAGGCGGTCAATATAATACCATGAGAGCAGTGCACGATACTTACCATAAGTGATATTATTGTTCTGGGGTAAGGCCTCGGGCACGATTGAAGCAGAGGGCGCAGAAGCCAGAGCCCACGAGTAGGGAGAACGCATATCAATACCCGACTGGGTGGACTCAAAGTCGTCGATGTATGAGCTACCCGAGTTGGAGCCGCGCTTGGCCTGATGGGGAACCAACTGGGCAAACTCTCCCAGGAAGTTGATGCTGGAAGGAGCAACGGCATTTACAGTAGGAATCTTGTTAAGCAGGTTGGTCAGCCACATGAATTGGGTGTTGAAAGACATGTTCATACCCCAAATCGTGTTGTTCACCAACTCGCTACCGATCGCTACCTTATCACCAATGGCTTTTTCGCCGTAGTGCATCACAGTGGCACCAATGTGGAAATTCTTGTTGATGGCATAATCCAGGTCCAAACCCAACAGAGTCTTGCGCTGCATGCTGAAGGTGGACTGGTTTTCCAGCGACACGCTGATGTTAGTGCCCGCATCAATGATACTCTGGTTAGTGATGGTCACCGTACCCATGGTGTAATCCACCGTATAGTCGCTGTTCTCGGTCAAGGTCACACCTCCGGCGGTTACCACAACCGATCCGCGTGCCACGTTGGTGGCATTGAGCTTGATGACGCTACCCGAACTGGACTGGTACTCTCCCGCAAGGACAAACTTGTTTTTGTCACTGAACTGCTGAGCCACGGTGAGCGTTGAGTCATAGAGCTCAGTATAGATGTAATACTTGGCGATTTCGTCGTTGTTGAATTTCTTACGCAGATGCTCGCCAAAGGGTTCCACTACAGGGAAAATGACCTTACCCGTCGAGGACTGGATCGTATAGCCCTCAAGATAATCGAAACGGCCATCAATATTTGTTTCCTGATTGGCATCCAAGCGGTCAAGGTTCATCACCTGCAGCAGCGGGGTACCGTTGATTTCTCCGGCGGGGATATAAGTCAATTCGTTACCCGTGGTGTCACTCAGGTATTTAATGTTCAGTTTGAAGTTGTTTTTCTGAATCTGGTAAGCACCCAAGGCATAGACATTTTTCATCGCCAGATCCCACATGGGATAGTAAGGCGATGAAGTGGTGCTCTTGAGCATCTTGACGTAGAGCGACTGGTCGGTCGATGTGATATCACCCGAGAATTCGCCCACTTGGTAAGTCTTACCACCATAGGTGTACTCATAAGCAACGGCCAGAATCTCATCACTCGACAAGGCCGTCTTGAGCATGATGTAGCCCAAGTTGGAGTTCAACGTGTATTCCGACGAGGACAGCAGTCGTGCACTCTCGATCTTCTCGTAGTCGGTACCACCCTCAAAGTCGTATGCCTTCAATGGGCTCAGTGCTGTTGAGGCCTTGCTCATGTAGCGGGCATCGGGGTAGTTATCCTTGATTTCCGTTAACAGGTTGTTCGAGGAGTTGGATGGCATACTGGCTCCTGTACCAATCCAGTGATGGTTGCTGATGTTGCGTTCGTCACCCTCACCCAGGTCCATGAATGCCATGATGTTGCGCGACTCATTATAGTTGTTGCGCTTATTGGTAATCCACACTTCGATGCGTGTGATGTGCATACCCGACGACACCAGCGGCAGCCTTGAGCACCAGGCGTCGTAATTGTCACGGAAGAAATGGGAGAGGAAGAAGTTGCGGTTCTGGTCGTATTTGTCGGCCTGGATGTAGAATTCGTTGGTCTGCGAACCGCCCTTGGTGTTCACTGTCTGGGATTCACTGTTCTGCTGCGAAACTAGAGCTGTGGCGGTGAGTTTACCGAACTGCAGCTTGGTCTTCACACCGAACAGGGCAGCGCTACCATGAATCAAGGACGATCCGGTAGTCATGCTCACATTACCGGCCTCGATGTTCTTGATGATTTCGTCTTCCTTGCCCTCGTAGGCCAGTTTCAGGTTCTTGCTGTCGAAATCAAAGGTAGCTCCCGTATTATAGGACATGTTGAAGCGCATCTTGTCGCCCACCGAAGCCGTGATATTGGCCTGAATCTTCTGCTCAAAGTCAAAGTAGGTCTTGCGGCGCTGCGATACTGACAGGGCAGGGTTGTCAGTCGAGTTGCTCTTCACACCCATGTTGATGACCACCGAGCCAGTGGTCTTAAGTTGCACGCCACCAGGGCCAAAGACCGATTCCAGAGGTCCCATGCCAAACTGCATGTCCAAGAAATTGAACGGGTCTTTTTCCTTGTTTTGGGCGTTCTCGGCATTCTTCTGCCGGTAGTATTCCATCATCGAGCGCCTGAAATCCATGTTACTGAATTCATCAGGTGACATGATGTAGGGAGTGACGATGTCATGGTCACCCAGTCGAGTATGGATAACATAGCAGCCCGTCTCGGGGTCAAATTCCACCTCACTGCTAATGTTGGAGGGAGTCTTCAAGTCAGCAGAATACTCACCGATTCCCTGCACATCGTTGTAATTGCTAGGAATGGTGGGCTTCACGTCAAAGTGGAGATCCAGTTGAGGAGTTGTCTGTTGCCGTGCACTGGGACGGGTATCGGGAGGAGGCGGAGGAGGTGGCAAGGTGCTGGTCACATATTGAGCCAACATAGAGTCATTGCCGGCCCACCAACCCAGCAGGGCGCCAAAGATGATCGAAATTATTATTTTTTTACGGTTCAGCATGAACAATAATCTAAAAACAAGTCACTCGACCCCGTCGTCGTCGCCTGATCACATCAGTTTGAGAGCCTGTTTGATCGCTTGCTCGACAGTTAATGCCGGATTGCTGGAAAACAGGGACTTAAGCGCTTTTTGCGATGCTTGTTGAGTGAATCCCAACATAACAAGGGCGGCAAGTGCTTCGTCAAAAGTCTCACCCGAGGCAAGGTCAGTTTTATCTAATAACGTATCATCTGCCAGTTTTATTTTATCCTTGAGGTCAACAATTATGCGTTGGGCCGTTTTTGCGCCAACCCCTTTCACTGATTTGAAAAGCGCAACATTGTTGCCTGCGATTGCTCTCGAGAAATCCTCCACGTTCATCGATGACATGATCATGCGGGCGATATTAGGGCCAACGCCTGATACAGAGATAAGTAGTAGGAAAGCCTCTCGCTCCTTTTTGGTGCTGAAGCCATAAAGCAGATGGGCATCTTCACGAATAGCCTCGTGGACATACAGTTTAGCCTCATTCCCCTGCCCTATCGTTGCCAGGCCGTCATAAGTCAACAGGGATATGTTCAACATGTATCCAATGCCGTGATTATCAATAACTGCATAGGCAGGATTGAGTTCGGCGATGTTCCCTTTGATATAATCAATCATATGCTGTCAATTATCTTAGTTTTGAATTATGTTTATCACTCGGTTTATATCCGAGATATTGATTTCGGTATTCCTGTCCACATCTGCCCGAACGAGAACAGATGTGGCATGGTTAGAAGCTGATCCTAGAATAATGCTAATTATTGCCTGAACATCAGCAATATTCACTTCGCCATCGCAGTTCACATCGCCAGGCATGAGGGTGTTGTTTATAACGTCATTCACAGCAGCCCACACGTCTAACTTGCCTGCGCCCCACTGCAAAGCATTACCCTGAAATACATATTCATCCTTCACCGATGAGCGTTTCATTACTTCACGCACGTCATGGGCTGTAAGCGCGGGATTGGCCTGTAGCATCAATGCAATTGCGCCTGTAACGGCTGGAGTTGACATGGATGTACCCTTATTGGGATAATAAGGGTATTCCACCCCATCGACTACCGCCAAAGCCGGCCAGCTACTGCGGTCAGAGTTCACATCATAACGGTTGGCCGAAGAAATGACCACTGCACCCGGAGCGCACACATCAGGGCGTTGAACACCGTTTTCATCAGGTCCAAACGATGAGAAAGATGCTATGTCTGTCGGGTAAAAGCCGTCAAAGAAGGCCATTTCTCCAGTTGCCATGGGATAAGATTGTCTAGAGCAATAAGCTCCCACTGAAATCACATCATCGGTTGTTGCCAAGTCACTTATGGAGCCCATCGAGGACCCACCCGTGGCTCCAGGCATTCCAAAAGAGTAGAAATAGGCATTTTGAGTGCACCAGCCTACCAATTCAGTACTGGTTTCAGCAATATACTGCAGTCCAATGAGATGGCCAGGTTGAACGGACTCCACATCGAACTCCCAAATGGAATGAAAGCGTTGATTGCTCAACAGATTCCCTTCTTCGTCAAATTGAGGCTCTAAGCCGCTGGCAAAGTGAAGCTCACCAGTATAAAAAGCAGCAAAAGCAGGGTCCCATTCACTTGAGATGGTGAAAATGCTGTCTTCGGGCAATGTGCCGACCACAGGAGACGCATACTCCAGCGCACCAGTAGAGCGATTGACAATCACGACACGGGTCCGGTGCTCCTGGGGGATGTTATTCCACATACTCACATAGCCCTGCCGCTGCAGTCCACCCCATCGGTTACGCAGAAAAGTTGTCGCGGTATCAGTACCAAACTTCGTCTGGTAACGGAAACACACGGGGTATTCGCCATCGTTGCCGGCTGAAAGCACACACACGCGCCCAGCACCAGATAGCGACGAGAACACTCGGCATAGGAAGGATGTCCCGTCATTGGGTCCCGAATTGCTGCCGATGCTCATGTTGATAACGCAGGGCTTGCCCACTCGATCAGCATAATCAAAAATGTACTTCACCGCATTTGCGATATTGACATCGGTAAACTGCTGCTCTGGCATGCCACACACCACGATCTCAGCATCACAAGCCACGCCATGCCATCCATTTGCCTTATAGCTGCCAGTAGCCGTGCCCAACGTGTGAGTCCCGTGAGAGGAGGCCGTATCGTCTGTCTTGAGCAATGCGATGTCCGATGCATTCTCATAACAGCTACCCGGCAGTTCATAACCATCGATTACTGGAGAGCGTCCCGTGGAGTCGACAGGGAGATAGACAGCACGAATGCGTGAACGACCGGCACTATCACAAAAGTTGATGTGATTGAAATCGATACCCGTGTCAATCACACCGACAATCACTCCTTGTCCATTGAAGGCTCCCAAGTGCCCATGTTGTACCTGTGCAAGATCCACATTAGAATAATAACGGGAACTGTCGTTGCACAAGTGCACAGGTTGGGCCAGAGAGACAAAGGATACTCCTGAATGTGAAGTAACCAGGGGCAAACGATCAAGAGAAATGCGTGCCGAGACAAAGCCATCGAAAACGGCATCTACCACCACGCCCTGACGCTGAAGATCGTCTAAACACCCCATGTCATTCACGCCAACGAACGCCTGATATGTTGAGACGGCAGCTGAGTTGAATAACGAAGCGTCTGGCCGATGGGACAACAACAGCCTCGACGCCACACTCAATGGTGCCGACGCCAAGGCAGTCATGGCTATCACGGCCAGGCCCAACATCGTCAACTTTAACCGCATACCCGTCAGATGTACACCTGATTAGCTATTCAAGATGATCTCAATAATCCTGTTTACGTCACTGATGTTGACTTCATCATCTTTGTTCACGTCGGCTCTCCTAAGAAAATCAGCTGAGACTTCTTCGCCCTGAATGATACTGATCACGACATTGATGTCAGCAATATTCACCTCGCGGTCACCATTTACGTCACCAACAATCTCATCAAGTTTCAAGACGTGCAACAGTCCGGCATAGGCATCCAGCTTGCCAGCGCCCCATCGTTGACGGTCAGCGGGTTTGACATATTCATCCTGACGAGCAGAATACTTGAGAATATCTCGAACGTCATTCACCGATAGACTGGGGTTGGCCTGCAACCACAATGCGATAGTACCAGCGACAATAGGAGCCGACATCGATGTGCCCAAGTCAGGTGAATAGGTATATTCCACACCATTAACCCAAGCTGAGGGCTGCCAGTACTGCAGATTGGGAGGATTTACAAAATATCGGTTTGCCGACGACACCAGCACACTTCCAGGAGCGCAGATGTCGGGACGAGATATACCGTTCTCATCAGGTCCGAAAGAGGAGAAAGAGGACAGATATCCAGGTTTGCTGTTGGGACGGAAATATGTTGATCCATCCCTCAAGGGGACAGTCTGGCGACTGTTATAAGAACCTACAGAAATCACGCTGTCGGTTGTTGCGATGTCACTGATAGAACCTACCGATGATCCTTTCAGAGCCCACGAAAAACCATAACTGTCGATGTAGGCATATTTTGACGTAAAGATAGCCAATTCATTGGTTGATGGTGAGAAGTATTGGAAACCCAAACAATAGCTGTTGCTCTTGGCGAGCATGTTTAAGCGGCTCATCGAGTTAGGTTTGCCATTAGACTCTATCGAACCGATAATCTCCACAACGCCCGTGAAATAACGAGCCAGCACAGAGTCGGTCTCAGTCGAGAGATTTGCGACGACACCCGTGGATGTGGCACCGATGGCGCGCGAGCGGTACAGCACCTCGCCCGTGATGGTATTGACAACAATCAAGCGGGTGTTAAACGGTTTTTTGGCGTTGCTCCTGGCATTGACATAGCCGGTATACTCAGTAGCACCGCGGAATCCATTGAGCAACGTGAACACGGTGTCGTTGGAATTAGCAATCGAACGATGGGCAGTCACGTTATAGGCACCGTCGTTGCCTGCCGAAGCCACAATGATTCGACCTGCACCCGTGACTTGTTCGCACAGGCGGTTCAGGTAAGACGTGCCGTCGTGTGATCCCACATTGGAGCACAGGCTCATGGAGATCACACAGGGCTTCATCTTGCGGCGGGCATAATCCATAATATAGCTGATACAATTGGCCACCCTGACATCGTTGAGTTCGCCTTCGGGCATACCGCACATCACGATATCGGCTTCAGGAGCCATGCCGTACCATCCATTATCCCGGTATCCTCCAGCAGCAAGGCCTGCAGTCAGCGTGCCGTGGGTACTGGCATTGTCGTCAGTAGTGAGACTAGCAATTTCGCTAGGTGTCTCATAAGCACTTCCTGGCAGGCGCACCAGGTTGACGATGGGAGGAGTGCTGGTAGTATCGAGTGGCAAATACACAGCCTTGACTCGTGATGAACCATTTTGATTCAAGAAGTTGATATGGCTGAAGTCAAAACCGCAGTCAATAATGCCCACAATAACGCCTTCGCCCGTATAGGGCCCCTCCAATCCTTCGCCCAGATGCACGGGTTCCACATTTGACATGTAGCGGGCAGTGTCGCTACTGGTGAGCAGTGTCAACGCCTTGGTCACATATTCTATGCCCTCAATGTCGAGCAGCGAGAAGGGGTCGACATCGTTCTTGATGCGCACAGTCATAAAGCCGTCATAGCGGCCTGTAATCAGCACACCGGCCTGACGTAACTGGTAAAGCGAGAACTCACTGAGCGAGCCGTTCACCTCGAGGAATGCCTCGTAATAATCTTGATTGGACTGAGCCCTCATGTTATGAGGGCACACCACACCCAAAAACAGCCAGGCAAGCACCAGGCATAATAGATTCCTTTTCATATTCCAAACGGATTAAACCTTTATTTCAACAAACCATACCCCCGGCATCCGGGGACCAATAATTTCAAACCACAAAAGTAGTAAAAATCATGCTGATACCCACTATTTTGAACAAAAAAAATGCTGTATATCATCGAAACATGGCTGTTTTTCCTTGTTGGTGAAAAAGAAAATCAGTATCTTTGCCACGAAGAAACCATCAAAACAAGAAACGAAAATGGAAAGAAACGCAGTTATCAACCTGTATTCGTTAGGCTGGCGCGAGATGCGCACCTATCTGTTAACTCTGTTGTTTGTTGTGGGCAATATCGCGTTACCGCAGTTGTGCCACCTGTTCCCGCAAGGTGGTCTCATTCTGTTGCCCATCTACTTTTTCACGCTGATTGCTGCCTATAAGTTCGGCTTCCGCGT
>JAEEGF012026482.1_pt1 | contig 21230 bp, 26 predicted proteins | sample 9134171 | NCBI WGS metagenome assembly JAEEGF01 (sample SAMN16246542, study PRJNA631951) | gut metagenome | biome: gut microbiome; feature: rumen; material: AP-attached | host: Bos | place: Iran: Karaj | collected 2018-10 | reverse complement strand
TGTTCGCATTCAATTCTGTAAGTCCAAATCGGGCGTCTCTATGTTAATAATATGTTATTCAGCGCACGTGTATGCGCTATGTGTGTACGCGCGTGAGGGGAACAGATGAAAGAGAAAGACAGGGCCTTCAAGAAAAGGGTGATGCTTCTATATCCCCCAGCGGGATTCCTTTTCCTCGATGGCGGGCCGGAAGCCGAGGCCGGCCGCCTGTTCTATCCACCACTTACCGCTCACCGGGTCCGACTGGACGCCTTTCCGGCCTTCCAGGTAGACCCTGCCGAGCTGATGCATGCTGAAAGCGCTCCGCGGGTCGTCATCATCGGCCGCTTCCTTCATGATCGCAAGCCCCTTGCCGTAGTCATACCAAGGCTTGTCGTCCATCAGGTAGGCGAGCCCGTGGAATGTCTTGGCTTCGGGCATGCCATAGGAGGCCAGTCCCTCGAGCATCTTCAGCGATGGCGCCGCCTGTTCCGTTGATACGGCAGCATTCAGCGCCGACGTGATCTGGCGGATCAGTTCGGTGAAATCCTTAGTGAACCGCTCGGCCTCATTATCCGCCTTGTCCTTTTTCCTGAAAAACGGCATTGTCTATTCTTTTGTCCTCGATGGTGCAAGCTTTCTCTTTTCATCAGTTTGCTTTATGCACGCGACGAGGGGGAAGGTTTTATTCGGAAGACAGAATGCCTTCGATAAGATAGTCATAGTCCTTGGGAGTGAACCTCGCCGACATCTTCCACATGGAGTTGCAGTCCGCATGGAAATCGAACGAGATGTCCTTTCCGTTGATCTCAGCTACGACGAAGGGCGTGTCCTCCTGCATCATGGGAAGCAGTTCCGTCATATAGTCCTTCAGATAGGATGGGGTCAGACTGGCAAGCACGGAGGTGTTCGTGTTGTTCAGCATGAGATCGTATCGGAGGGTATTCCCGTCTTCGGATAGGGAGATGTCCCTGACCGTGCAGTCTTCGAGCAGTTCATACGGCAACCCCTTCCTGTAAGAGTCGAAGATCCTGCCATAAGTCTCCTTGGGAGTTTCGTAGGAGTATCCGGGCTTCATGCTTGAGGCGATAAGATCCTTCGGGATGACGAAGGAGTACAAGAATCTCCCCTCGCCGTCATTGTACTTCCATACAATGTCATAACCGGCTTTCTCGAGCAAGGGGAAGATGGCGTCTTTGCTTGTCAGGGAGGAGAGGACCTTCTTCATCTTCTCTTCCGTCGAGAGTTTGGTCAGTTCAATCACCACGGGGTCGATATCGTCTTTTGAGACATCCTCGTTCATGAATTCATAGACGAGCTGTTTTCCTTCCACGTACATGTCGGTTGAGGTCAGGCCGTTCCCCTGATAGGAAGGAAATGACGCCTTGTTCTGCTCGCACACCATCTCGATCTGTTTCTCCGCACTGGCGAAGGCGCCGCTCTTGCCGGCGATCTCTCCGATGCCGAGGACCATCAGGACGATCGGCAGAACGATGGACAGGATGAACAGAACTTTGTTGAGTCCTTTTACCTTTCGCGTCTCCTTTGGGATGCGGTCCCTGACATCCTCGCTGCAGCAGAGGAACACGAAGAAGATGATGCTCCATAGCATGGAGGTGAACATGCGTGGCACGCTGTCGAAATAGCCGTCTCCGGTAGTTCCGCCAAGAAGGCTCAGAAGGTTGGAGAGGAAGAGGATGATGAGGAGGTATTTGGCGAAAAAGACGGCGTCCGGCTTCCGCTTGGCGAAAGCGTATATGGTATAGACGCAGAAATAGACGTAGAAGAGGATGAAGACGACGTCGAAGGCCTTCAGGAAGAAACTGCCGGCATAATCGGCGGAGTTGAAGTTGGATATGAAACTGATTAGCGTCAGGATGAGGCTGATGGGGATGGCCCAGTAGACGAAGAAAGCGAAGAACCCCTTGATTTCAGGGGCTTTGTCTTTCTCGGATTCTTGTCTGGCCACCTCCTCCTGGTCGACGACGAGGTTCTCGCACTCGTTTTCGAACAGCGCGATGTCCCCGGTAAGTGAACAGATTATCCCGCGGTCGATATCGAGTTTCCTGTTCTTGCAGACGCTGCAGTACTTGATTTTCTCTTCTCTGGTCATGTCGTAGGTGAATTCTTGTTGCCGGTTATGGAGGCGTTAGTTTTAGGTTAATATGCTTAGGAGCATATTGACAGACAAAGATATGCAACATCGCACTTAATTTCAAGAGCCGGTTCCTCTTTTAGGGATGAGTTAATCTGGACGAACCGTTGCTTCGCTATGGGTGCGGTTCCGTCCGTCCCGACGCAAGGGTCACGGTGACAATCTCCACCGGCATGCATGCCCCTCCGGGCTGCGGATTCCGCAGCGGTTGTATTCTCCCCGTCACTCCTTGCCGAGCTCCGCCGTTTACGGTATGCAACGTAATTCTTCGGGATTGCGGGAGACCCGTCTCCCACTACCCTTGAATTCAGTTGCAAAGTTAAACGGCTCCCCGCTTCAGGAAGCCGCCAAGTCAAACCCCATAAAACAGATTCAGAAATGGAGAAAGAGAACATCTTCAACCTCGGCGGAAAGGACTACCGGGTCTATCCGCTGAACGCCCCCTGGGGGCAGGTCAGGCTCGTCCTCAAGGAGGAGAGTTACCTCGACGGATCGCTCGCCGTCCTCGCCGTGGACGTGTCGGGCGAATGCCCGGAGGATTACGCCGTCCTGACGGTCAACCTGTGCCATCCCCTGCAGGATGAGAAGACGGCGTTCTTCGACACCAACAACTGCGGTTACCTGTACGCCCAGCTCCGCAAAGCGGGCGTCTTCCGTCCGCTTCCCGTGTCCATGCGAAGCGGATTCTGCACCTATCCGCTCTGCGAGTGGAACAGGGCGAAGTTCGTTGCCGGGGAAAACAGCGGAGTTGTACAAAACGATTGAGCCATGGCGACCTACGAGATCACTTATGTGAGGAGGCTGGTCAGCGACGCTCCTACCGCCTGCCGGATCGACTGTTCCGAAAAGGCGGTTGATTACTTCCGGGAGAACTGTTTCAACCCCGGCGAGATGTGGCGCGAGAAGGTGTTCGCGCTTTTCGTGGACAGGGAGAAGGCCCCTCTCGGGCACCTGCTCGTCGGCCTGGGGAATGAGACGACCGTACCGATAAGCAACAAGCTCATCGCGAAGGCGGCGCTTGACGCCTCGGCTGACGGGGTCATCCTCTGCCACAACCATCCGTCAGGCAACCCGATGCCGGGGCATGACGACCTCCGGGCCACCGATTCCCTGCGGAAAGGGCTGGGCTGCCTTGACATATCTCTCCTGGACCATGTCATCCTCGGTGAGAAGGGCTTCTTCTCTTTCCAGGACGAAGTTGAACGCAAGTACCACATAAAGAAATAGCCATGGCAAGACACATCATTCTCGAAAACGGATGCCCCGTCAACATCGAGAGCATCTCGATCGCCTACCGGGAGAGCAATCCCGGCCACGATCCCTCCACGCTTCCGTCGGACATGTTCGGCGCTCCGGCCGGCAGGGATCCCGAGTATCTGCACTACATGAAGATTTCCGGGGTAGGCCGGCCGATGGCCATCACGGAGAAGGATTTCCAGGCCATCTGCGACGCCATCAAGAAGGAGGACCGTTCCGGAAAGGAAGTCGCGGCCGAGATTTCCAGGCTCACGCTGGCGCTTCGGAACCTGTACGAGCTCCTGAGGGCCCGCATGAGGTAATCTTTTCCTTTCATCAGAACAAACACGTCAAGCAAATGAAATTCACAATCGACACGGAGGCCATGATCAAGGGCCTCACCAACCTGGCGAAGGTCATCCCCGCACGGCCGGTCCTTCCCGTTCTGTCCAACTTCCTCTTCAAACTCCGGGGCGAGGAGCTGCTCCTCGCGGCCATGGACGGGGAGATGAGGCTCAAGACCATCCTGAAGGTGGAAGGAGCCGAGGGAGAGGGGAGTGCCGCCGTCCCGGCCAAGATCTTCATGGACCTGCTAAAGACCCTTCCTTCGAAGGGATTCACGGTCGAGATCAACGACAACGGACTCCTCTGCACCTGGGACACAGGCAGGTCGACGCTCCCCGTATTCCCGGCCGAGGACTTCCCGGAGAACCGTACTGTGGATCCGGAGGGTCGGAAGCGGTTCACGATGCACGGGGAAGACCTGTCGGCCGCCATCGGCAAGACCGTGTTCGCGGTTTCCAAGAATGAGAACCAGCCAGCCCTGTGCGGGGTGTTCTTCGACATCCGCCCGGAAGGGGCCGCCATCGTCACGTGCGACACGCACAAGCTCGTCGTCCAGGACATCCGGACCCCGTACGCCGAGGAGGGAGAGTTCATCCTCTCATCCCGTGCGGCGAAGATACTGAAGGACCTTCTCGCGAAGGACGACGCGCTCGTCGTCGAATATGATGACCGGAGCGTCTGTTTCCGGACCCCGGCGTATGAACTGTCGTGCGTGACCGTGGCCGGGAAGTATCCCAGGTACCGGACCGTCATACCCGAGGGGAACGAAAACATCCTCTCCGTGGAGAGGGCGTCACTCCTTAACGTCCTGAAAAGGATGAGCGTCTGCGCGGACCAGAGGTCGTCCGTCATCAAAGTCAGCCTCTCCTTCAACGAGATGCTCCTGTCCGCCCAGGACCTCGCCATGGCGACGTCCGCGACGGAGAGGATCCCTTGCGACTACGACGGGAACGAGATGGAGATAGGCTTCAGGGGCCCCTTCTTCATCGAGACGCTCGGAAGCATGGCTGCCGACAGCATCGAGATCCGCTTCAAGGAGCCCCGGAAGGCCGTTCTGCTGCAACCGTCCGCCGAAGAGCGGAAGGACGAGCCATACAAGGCGGTACTGATGCCCGTGCTGGTCGCCTGACGGTCAGCCTGTGTCCTGACAGTTCACCCCGGAGATCGCTCCGGGGTGAATCGTTCGCACTTTCCTTCGCTTTCAAACGGCGTTATGAACATTTGGTCTTCCGGCCTGTGAAGATGGCCGCACTTGGCTACTTCTTGGGCTGTCTGACCCTGTTCGGAATCACCTCGGGGAGCACCATGGACAGTTCCATGAATCCCGCGTACTCGTCCCCGTCGTACCAGGGGCACTGGAAGATCAGTTTCTTCACACCCTCCTTCTCGACCGTATACACGTTCGTGCGGGGATTCTCCAGCATGTCGGCAAGGAGTGACCGCGCGGGCTCCGGATGGCAGTCCAGGACATTATGCCCGATGATCTCCTCCATGCCGGGTTTCAGGAAAGTCTTGCGGGATTTCCCGTTCATGTCGAGGATGGTTCCGTCCTTCGCACAGACGGTGACGGCCACGTCGGCCCCTTCAAAGTAATCGCGTTTCATCAGGAATGGAGTTGGTTAAGGAAATGGATGAAGATGTCCGGACGGATCGCCAGCGGAAAGAGAAGGCCATATACGGCTCCCCAGAAATGGGCCGAATGGCCGATGTTGTCCATTTTTCTTCTGTTCATATACCAGCAGTAAAGCAGGTACAACGGGGCGAAGATGTAGCCCGGTACGGGAATAGGTATCAAGTAGATGTAGATACCCATCTTCGGTTCGAAGAGGATCGACGCGAAGAGGACCGCCGAAACGGCCCCCGAGGCCCCGACGGTGCAGTAGGACGGGTCGTTCCTGTACTTGATCAGGTCGCCTATGGTGGAAACCGCGATGGCGCTTACATAGAGTAATACATATAGCGCTGTTCCCGTTCCAGGTCCGAATGCTGCCGAGAAATACTGCCCGACCACATCCCCGAAGAAATAGAGGGTGAGCATGTTGAAGAAGAGATGCCCCCACCCGCCGTGGACGAGTCCGTAGGAGAGCATCCGGTACCATTCTTTGCGGTGCCATACGCCGTAGGCCGTGAACCAGAGTCTGCGGACGTCCGGCTTCCCGTAGAAGCAGAGGATGCTCACCAGGCACGTGACGGCTATGATAATGAGTGTTGCCATCAGTTGCAGCTAGAATTCCAGTTTGCCGCCGTCTTCCTTCATTTCCTCGTACCGCTTCCTGTTCAGGCGGAACAGGGATCCGATCCTGCCCGGACGGCCTTTCCTGGGACGGGATTCCACGGAAGCGGACGTGGGCGCCGGAACTTCCTGGTCGTCGAAGAAATAGAAGTGTTTGGCGAATCTGCCGGAATCCGTATCTTCCTCACGCAGAGACATCAGACAGTCATCCGATTCATACTTGTCCTCGAAGGGCTCCGCCTCCTCGAGGATTCCGGAAGCGAGAATCTTGCGCTGGAAGTTACGACGGTCGAACTTCACGCCGAGGATGGCTTCGTAGAGCCGCTGGAGGTCCGGGATGGTGAACGTGTCGTCCAAGAGGTCGAACCCGACGGGCTGGAAATGGATGTCGCGGCGCAGCCGCTCCATGGCCTCGTTGAAGATCTGTTCGTGGTCGAAGGCGAGGGGAGGGATGTCGTCGACAGGGAACCAGGCGGCTTCGTCCGCATCGTCCCCGCCCACCACTTCGTGGGGTTTCACCAGGGCGTACCATGCTATCGTGATGACGCGCTCCCGCGGGTCGCGGTCGGTTCCGGAGAAAACCCCGAGCTGTCCGATTGCCGCGGGAACCAGGGAGGTCTCCTCGCGCAGTTCCCGGTAAGCGCCCTCTTCCGCGGTCTCGTCCATATGCAGGAACCCGCCCGGGAACGCCCATTTCCCCTTGAACGGTTCGCCCCCGCGCTTTACCAGCAGGACCTTCAGCTTCCAGTCCTCGTAAGTGAAGATGACGCAGTCGGTCGTGACCGCCATGTGCTCATACTTGTACTGCCAGGGGAACTCCGCCCCCTCCACGTATGCACGTGTCTTTTCCATTGTAGACGATGTTTTTTCAGCCTTATGGCGAACATTTTCTTCGCAAAGATACAAAAAGTGTCGAAATGACGCAAAAAATTTGGAGAATAAAAAACAATGCTTTATATTTGCGTCAAAATGACACCTTTAATATTTCCAACGGACCGAGAAGGCCAATCGGGGACCGGGGAGCAAACGGACAAAGAAGCATGAAAACGAAAGAAAGCAGTAGCAAGACCAAGGTCTACAACGTGATCATCATGGACCGCAGCGGATCCATGTGGGACATCCAGCGCCCCGCCATCCAGGGCTTCAACGAAGTGCTCGGGGGAGTGAAGGCCTCCGCCCGGAAATACGCGGACACCCAGGAGCAGTACATCTCGCTCGTCCTCTTCGACAGCAGTGCCGTGGAGTTCGTGCACTGGAACGCGGATCCGGAGTCGGTCCCGATCCTGACCTCCAAGACCTACGTTCCGGGTGCGGCCACCCCCCTGTACGACGCGATGGGGAAGACGCTGACCCGTCTGGAGAAGGAGCTCAGGGGAGACGAGAACCACTCCGTCGTCGTGACCGTCATCACGGACGGTTATGAGAACGACTCGCACGAATACAACCTGGCCTCGGTCAGGGCACTGGTGGAGCACCTCAAGGACGAGGGCTGGTCCTTCGCATACATGGGGACGGACCACGACGTCCAGGGGGTGTCCGTCAGCCTGTCCATCACGAACGTGATCAAGTTCGAGAAGACCGAGGCGGAGACCATCGAGACCTTCCGGAAGGAACGCCGCGCCCGCGAGAGGTGGGCGGCGGAGGAGAACGCCTTCAACCTCGCCTGCCCCGAGGCGACCTACGAGGAGAGGGTCCGGTCCAAGAAGGAAAGGGCGATGCACTTCTACATGGATCCCGTACCAGGGGACGGGACCTTCTACGGGCGTATCGCAACCGACCTGATCAGGAGGCTCGGGAACAACGAGGTGTTCGTCTTCGGGTCCAACGACAGGGGGCTCCACAACGGCGGCGCGGCACAGAAGGCCGTCCGTAGTTTCGGCGCCCAGATGGGCGTCGCGGAGGGCCCCCAGGGACAGTCCTACGCCATCCCGACGGTTGGCGCCAGCATCGGCCCGGAAGAGATCCGCGCGGCCTTCCGCCGGTTCGTCGACTATGCGAAGGCCCATCCCGAGAAGGTCTTCCTCGTTACCGCCCTCGGCTGCGGCCACGGAGGGTACACGGCGGAGACGATGGCCCCGCTTCTCGCGGACGGCGTGCCCGTGGAGAACATCCACTTCCCGTACGACTTCTGGAAAGTGTACGAGGGAATGGGCCTCGTGTAGGAATGCGAAGATAGGATACGTCGGAAGACCCTATATTTGTGGACAGAAAACAGAACGACAGATTATGCTAGGAGCGATCACCGGGGACACCGTAGGCTCGGCCTACGAGTTCCACAACACCAAAGACTATGACTTCAGGCTCTTCCTCTCGGAGAGCGACTACACCGATGACACCGTCATGACGATGGCCGTCGCCCACTGGCTGCTCACGGACAAGGAGCATACCTACCAGGGGCTGGAGGAGTCCATGGTATTCTTCGCTGAGAACTGCCCCTGCCCGATGGGCGGGTACGGCACCGGATTCTACTACTGGCTTTTCCGCCCCCGCAGCCTTCGTCCTTTCGACGACAGGTACGGGGTTTCCCCCTACGAATCCCCGGCCGGACGCCACCCGTACGGGTCGTTCGGCAACGGCTCGGCGATGCGTGTGAGCGCGGTCGGCTGGTTCTTCGACACCCTGGAGGAGACCGAGAGGGTGGCGGCCATCTCCGCGGCCATCACGCACAACCACCCCGAGGGCATCAAGGGGGCCCAGGCGACGGCCGCCGCCATCTTCCTGGCCCGGAGCGGAAAGACGAAGGAGGAGATCCGGGACTACATCGAAAGGACCTACGGGTATGACCTGCACAAGGACTGGGAGTACTGGCACCCCATCTATGACTGGGAGGACAGCTGCCAGGGGACGGTTCCGCAGGCGATCATCGCCTTCCTGGACTCGGATTCCTTCGAGGACGCCATCCGCAAGGCCGTCTCCCTCGGCGGGGACTCGGATACCCTCGCCTGCATCACCGGCGGCATCGCCGAGGCGTATTACAAGGGGGTTCCGAGGTATATCGCGGAGAAGGTCGAGGGCCGGTTGCCGGTTCCCTTCAAGAAGGTTCTCGAGGCTGTCCGGAGGGACACCGTGTACGGCTCAATTTGCAAGATATCGGAATGATGGACGGATTGGACAGGTTCCTGCTTGCGCAGGACGACTTCGGTACCTACAGGGAGGCGCTGAGTCAGATGAAGGCCGGGAGGAAGACCACGCACTGGATATGGTTCGTGTTCCCGCAGATCCACGGGATGGGCCGCAGCTCCTACTCGATGCATTTCGCCATCGGCTCCCTCGGGGAGGCGCGAGACTACCTTGCCGACCCGGTGCTCGGGAAACGGCTCAGAGAGATCACCCGTGCGGTGCTGGGACACCCGGAGGAAGACATCTACTGCATCATGGGATCCAGGATCGACGCGGTGAAGTTCCGTTCGTCGATGACCCTCTTCGATGCGGTTTCGCCGGGAGACGTGTTCGCCGAGGCCCTCGACACCTTCTACGGGGGAGCGAGGGATCCGAAGACGCTGGAGATACTGGCCCGGGAGGGCCGGGCGGCGGGCGCCTAGCGAAGGACGAGGCTGAGAACGAGCAGGACGGCGAGGACTATGACGGCGATGACCAGCCCGGTCCCTCCCTTCCTGTTCTGCGCTTCAAGGAGGCTCCTCTCGAGGGCCTCCTTCCTTTCCCTTTCCCGGGTCACCTGCTCGGTGAGGGCCTTGTTCTCGCCGGTCAGGGAGGTGATGTCCTGCTGCATCTTCCCGAGCTGCCTGGTGAAGCTCTCGGACTGGCTCTTGTTCGTCTCGCCGAGGGACGAGAGCTGTTTTTGGAGCGCTTCCATCTGCTCCCTGTCCTTCTGGCGGGCCTCGGCGTTCCCCTTAGCCAGGTCGTCCAGCTGCTTCTGCGACGCCTTCACCTGCTCGTCATGGAGCTTCTGGGCAGCGGTGCTGGCCTTCGTCAGGTCGTCGATCTTCTTCTGGAGGTCGGCGTTCTGTTTTTTCGCCGCGTCCAGCTGCTCCTTGAACTGGGCCTCGATCTTCCTGGACAGGGCGGCCGTCGAGTCGGCCTTCTTCTTCGCCACGCTCTCCACGATATCCTTGAAGTACGTGCCGAGGAGCGAGGGCGTCTCCTTCTCGAGGTCGGCGATCTCGTTGATGAAGACCTTGTCGGGAGTGTGGCCCACAGCCGTGATCACCGGAGTCTTCATGCCCGCGATGCATTCGAGGATCGTGAGATTCTCCAGTGCCTCGAGCCCCGAGCCGCCGCCCCGGATGATGCAGACGCAGTCATGGCCGTTCCCGTCGGCCTCCCTGAGTACCCGGACCACGTCATCCGGCCGGGTGAACGTCACCCGGTATTCCTCGAAGTCGATCATCACCCCGGCGGCCTGCTTCCCAGCGTCGAAGTCCTCGTCGGTGATCGAGGTCTGCGCGTAGACCAGCGCCACGGAGGGCCTCCTGTCCGCATAGATGGCCGCCTCGAGGATGCCGTCCACGTTCTTGAACCCGGCTTTCGCCTTGGCGTTCCGGATCTCGATGCGGCGCTGGTCGTCCTCGGAGACGGTCTGCTCCTGGACGATGTCCATCCCCGTGACGTTGAGCTGGAGCTTGACCGAGCAGTCGTTGGATACCTTGCGGTCGACGAAACCCTTGATGTCCACCAGATTCCCGTCAGCGAGCTGGGAACGGATCTCGGAGGAGACGACGATGGTCAGCTCCTTGGAGGAATACTCGTCCCGGAGGAAGTCATAATACACCCCTCCGTACTGGAATCCCTTCCCTGGGTGGTAGATGCCGCGGACGTGGACGATGCCGTTGGCCTTCCGGGCCAGCGCTTCGTTGAAGAGCCCGATGACCTCGCCCGGGCTGTATACGACGGGAAGCTGGAGTTCCGATGTGGGATTCTGGAGTTCGCTCATAGTGCAAAGGTAAGCATTCACTGCGTTATTTCCACCAGTAGATACCCCTTGCGAACATACAGTTCTTGATCTTCAGGGAAGCAGGAGAATGCATTTGCGCATGATGGAGCCAATGACTATCTTTGTCCGGCAAGAGTGAGGTCACTTAAGTTTTATTCCAGCTCATCTCATATGGACCAGCATCAGTTCGGCAAGGTATTGCTTCTTCAGGAGTTCACGTTCAGCCCCTCCCGTTACGAGGAGTACGAGGGCGGGAAGCTCAAGTCGCGCGGGCTGACCAACCTGAAGGTCAGCGTCAGGAGCACGCACGACGGATATAGACGCCAGACCAGCCCCATATCGGTCAGGCTGGTCGGCAACGACATCCCGGGGCTCATCGAGACCTCCTTCGAGTTCGATGTGTGCATGGGGTCGGAGGACCGGCTCCTGCTGTACATCCTCCCTGAGGAGTCCAACGTCGAGCACATGACCCAGTTCATCCTGAAGACGTACGGCTTCCCCTTTACGCGCAGCAGGAAGGACTACACCTCCCTGGAACCTGTAGTCGGGAGCATCTATACGGACAACATGGTGCCCGTGAAGCTCTCGTTCACCCTCTGCAACCCGGAGCGGCTCATAGAACTGTTCTGAACGGAGCGTAGTTCCTTTCGCGTATCCCCCGCGTTCTGATCATTCGCCCGGAGCCGGGGAAGTCAAGTTCTCACTTAGATTGGCGAAAATAGAGTTCGCCATAATGGGCGTACTTTGCATTCGGAAACAAACGGAAACCGTAAACACAAAGTACCATGCCCACCGTAAACCAAGATTACCTCTGCGTCATCAACGTCGCGAACGGAAAGACCACCTTCGAGAAGGTCGACATCCCCCAGTCCACCGAACTGCTCGCCACCCTCGAGCAGATGACGGCCAATCCGAACCGGACCGTCCTGGATCTCCAGTCCCAGATGAACCTCACGTATTCCCCGGACAGAAGGGGATATATCAACTACGTGTCCCCCTACGGATACAGTTCGTCCTATATCGCGATGACCTCGTATCCCTCCGCGATTACCCATGAGGAGTATTGCGGCAAGCTGGAGAAGCAGGCCGAGACGATAAGGGCCGCCTTCGACGGCAAGAACGCCGAGCTCAGGAAGGAGGATCCCGCACTTTTCGAAACGAAGAGGGAGGAGTACGTGGAGAAGAGAATGGAGGAGTACAAGGCCTCTCTCAAGGACTCGTACCTCTCCTCGGCGAAAAGGTTCATCATGGCAAGCGACTACAGGTCGGCCATGATTGCGGCCAAGTCCCGTCCGGGGGTGCGGATGTATTCGACTGACACGCTCGGATGGTCGAGCTTCGAGTACCGCGTGACGGACGACGTGACGATCACGATCGGGACGAACTTCGGTTACGGCTCGTCCTCCTATTTCCATCTCGGTCTTCGCTACAAGGGGATCGATGTCCTGCCCTACAGTTTCGTGGTCAGGTACTACCATGCGAAGATGGACGACATCATCCGGTACACCCGCCGGTACGAGGTCGCGCATGAGAGCTGGAACCTCGCCTTCGACTTCGTGGAGGAGATGGCCAACCTGGCCGCCGAGGATCCGGACGCTTTCGTCAACGAGACGATCGTGAACGAGATCCGGGAGATGATAGGAGGCCTCCGCGTCATGCTCGAGCCTTCGAACAGTTTCATGGAGCGGTATATCGCCGCCGTCGGCACCGGAGGTCGGAGAGACTATGAGACGGTCTGGAACATGGACCTCTACGACCGCAACAAGTACCGCGTCTACCCCGAGGAGATGGGCATGGCCGTCAAGGCGGAGAAGATAACCGGGTCGCTCGATTTCCTGGGCAACCTGACGCGCCTGTCCGAGACCATCCCGTACGTCAAGGACGCGATCGGGGAGATCATCGGGATGTCCGCCGCCCTCCTGCCGCAGATGGAAAGCATGATTGCACGGCTGGATTCCGAGATCGCGCGGCTCGAGGAGAGACTGTCGGTGGAGGACGCCAAGATGGAGAAGATCCTGGCCGAACTCAAGCCCCACGACGAGGAGATCGACCGGGTCTACGAATCACGGAAGAAGGACGACGAGAACCTGTGGAGGTCGGAGGTCGAGACGGAATACCGCGAGAAGCATGAGGATTACGCGGCCCTGAAGGATCAGGAATTCGAACAGTCGTCCCTGATAAGCAAACTGAGGGATGAGAAGACGCAGCGCGGCTCTTTCCGGAACCGCCTCGAGAAATGCGTCAAGCGCGTGGAGGATGCCGACATCAAGGCCGCTGCCTAGAAGAAGACTTACGGATTTCCCCGTGATTTCGGTTGGCAAAGCTCTCCGAAATCCGGGGATTTTTCTTATTTTTGTGTTATGAAACCAAAGGAACCACGCATCTATGCCGGCATCGAACGTCCGGCCTACACACCTGACATGATCACCGAACTGCGCCCGGACGAGGTGTTTGTCTTCGGGAGCAACCTGGCGGGGATGCACGGCGCCGGTGCGGCCAGGGCCGCGTTCAAGAACTTCGGCGCCGTCATGGGCTGTGGCGTCGGTCTCCGCGGGCAGAGCTATGCCATCCCGACGATGCAGGGCGGGGTGGAGACGGTCGCTCCCTACGTGGACGGGTTCATCGCGTTCGCCAAGGAACATCCCGAGCTCTTCTTCTATGTCACCAGGATCGGGTGCGGGATAGCCGGGTTCAAGGACAGGGAGATGGCCCCGTTGTTCTCGGCCGCCAGGGAAGTGGCCAACATCTGCCTCCCGAAGAGTTTCTCGTTGTAGTCCTTCATACTGAACCCGACCTGCAGTCTACAGCTCCGAGTAGCGCACTTCTTTCAACAGTCTCGACTTGTGGATGGCGCGGGGTGATACAATCTGCTCTGCCGGGTTGAACTTGTCCCCGTATCTCTGCTTGATGAGTTTCTTGACGGGAGGGATGGATATGGGGAAGTCGGAGAAACGCTCCGGCTCGCACAGATCGATGCCGGCCCCCTGCGAGTAGATCTTCCAGACCAGTTCCGAGCAGTACATCCTCTTGTCGCTCCACTGGAACAACGTGTCGTAATGCCTGCCTTTATATCTGGCACCGACCGCCTTCATTCTTGCAATGCTTGAATCCGGAAGATGGTCCTTCAACCTTTTGGCACAATAAACTCCGTTCTTCCCCCTGGCAATCCAGTCATCCAGGGGAGTATACTTGACGGGTTCGACGGCCTCGTACACATATGCTCTGTCCCCGATGTGGAACACGATTCCGCAATGCGTCCATCTGCTGTGCTGCGCCAGTTTGATGATCGGGCTCTGGCGTGAATTGGATTCGTGGAAGACGATGTCGCCATCCTGGGGAACAGCCGCCCCCCGCTCCTCCAGGTACATGAAGTCCGCCGCGCCGCACAGGGAAAGGCCGATGAGCCAGAGAAGTCCGGCCAAAATGATGGGTACCAGAAATGCCCTGACAATACTTTTGCGTTTAATCTTGTCCATTGTTCGTGATTTGTTTGGTGTCTACTTAATAATGCATGAAAGCCGGATCTGTAACCACCTTATGAGACATTGTAATACGACCATAGAAGAAGATTGCCCTTTTCCTTCCCCACGAGTTTGTTGATGTAAGCCATATCGCGGGTGGAGACCGTGACACACCCCTGGCAGCTCTTCTCATTGAGCGGGATATACCGCTGCCACTTGTTAATGTCCACCCAACGGGATCCGTGGATCATGATCCCGCGGTTGTAGGCGCTGCTGTTCGACATCTCCAGCCCCTTCAGGCGGAGTCCGGTCCTGTTCTTCTTGCCCCGCGCCCTGGTCACCTCGAAGCGTCCGACGGAGGAGCACTTGCTTCCGGGGACGTTGCTGAAGACGGGGGCCTTGTCCGTGCTTCCCTTCCCGGAGCCGTGCATCGCGTGGGCGGAATAGACGACGCGGTTGTCGGCGAAGGACCAGACGAAAAGCCTCGGTTTCCCGCTGGGGATGCCGTAGTCCAGGAAGAGGCAGTAGTTGTCATTCAGCCCTTTCCTTTCGGCATAGCGGAGCGCCTTTTCTGCGCGGCACTCCATTTCCGGGAAGCGTGAGTTTCCGGCGATCCTGCCGGGGTTGAACAGGCCGCGGTTCGCGGCGAAAAAGACGGCGGCTCCGATGACGATGAGCCGCAGTGCGGATACAAAAAACCTTCTCATCTTGTTCGTTGTTTCATGTTGAAATGCAACGAGGATGAAAAGGTAAACAATAGAAGGTTTGGATTCTCTGCTTGAGGAATCTAGTCAAAGACGCTCATGTATAGGTCGATAAACACTTTTTTTGCTGAAACACTTGGACGAATCTTGGCGAACGCCCTGGCGTAGGCATATAGATAACTTGCAATGACCCCATGACTACGTGACTGAACTGCAGGTTTCGTATCATCAATTATTTTCTGAAGAGCATTTTTGTAGAGGGGGAATGTCCTTCCAATTCCCCAACCTGACAGAACTTGAACCGCTTTTTCGACAACTGAATCGTGAGCTTCGGGAAACATTTCCCAAATCTCCCATTCACCTTCTGCGGCTTGAGAGTTGAACAGTGCGTTAATCTGATCCTGGTCCATATGCAAATCCTAAGTGGTTGACAAACTCAACATACGAGAAAACAAGGTAAAGACATCTGTCTCGATTACCGTTTTTTGTCCTCCTTCAGCGCGGCCATGGCAAGGTCGCCGGATTCTTCCTTGCGGAAATCGTCAAGCAGGTCGCGCAGCGCGTCCCTCTCGACGGTGCGGCGGACGGCCTCATCGGCCTTCTCGTCGTCGGCGAGCATCGCCTTCGCTATTTCCTTGAACTTGTCCATACATCTGTTCTTTTTGGTCTTTGCCACGTTTTCGTTCTTCAGCCCCATCGCCGGGGCGATATCCTTCATCGGCATCTTGTCCCAGTAGAACCACCGGAGCAGCTTCTGGCAGTCCTCCGGGATGGACTTCAGCACCTTGTCCAGGAATGCGAACGCCTCTTTCTCCTCCTGCTGGGCGGTATCTGGATCCTCCTCTTCCATCTCCTGGTTCGGCTCTTCCACGATGACCGCACCGTTTCGCATGCTGATGACCGCCTTCACGGGTTCCTTGGGTCGCGACTCCCTGTCATTCTGCCGGAGGGCGGCCCGCCAGCAGATCGTGTACAGGTAACCAGCCAGGTTCGTCCCCGTTCCCTCCTTCACCTTGCCCTTCTGCACGTCCTCCATCAAGGTAATGCACGCATCCTTGAAAAGGTCATCGAAAGTGAGGTGCTTCACTTTCTTCAGCATCGGCTCGATTTTCTCCCGAATCCCTTCGACTGCCGAGTGATAAAGCTCCCTCCATGCCTCGGATGAGTTCTCGCGGATGCCCCGGATGATGTCGTTGTTGGTCATTCTTAAATGCATGATTTTTGCAAAGGTAAACAGATAATCGGATTTATTCAAGCATGGCGGAGGTCGGACGTTTCAAGCGTTTTCTGGAAAAGACAGGTTATGTTTTGGACTGCATCGTATTGGCGGCCCTTTTCATTGTGGCGGTGGGTGTACTGGTACAGACACTCCAGAAAGACATCCCCCGGATCCATCTTCACAAGGCTCTGGCCATCGGTTTCGCAGCGTTCTTCCTCCTTTTCCTGATCCCGCGCGTACGGAAGAACACCCGGTGGATGATGAAATTCAATCACGAATTCACCCATCTGGTGTTTGCCCTGCTTTTTTTCCGGAAGATCTACCGGTTCAAAGTCGATAACAAGGACAGCCATGTATCCTACAGTGGCGGTTGGTTCGGCTATCTTCCGATAACCGTCTCTCCATATTGCGTCCCGCTCCTTACCCTTGCTTTGCTGCCATGGCGGTTTACTACGGACAATAAACTGTATCTGTACGTCATAACCATCCTGATCGGCTTTTCCTTCGCCTTCCATGTCTGCTGCTGGATCAGCCAGTTGCGGCTGTATCAAACGGACATCACCGGCCCCGGGACAGTTAAGTCACTGTTGACGATTGTCAGTTTCCAGATCATCAACTTCTGCCTGATTCTTCTGACACCATCCAGCGGGGTGCTGGAGGCTTTGAAACGTGTTTTCTGGTTGTTCCCGAGGGATTTCGTCCTGCACGTCATCTCCGTCCTTTCATGAGTTTTTTCATTCGGTTGTTTACACAATCGGGTTTGTTGTATTTGTTAGTGGCGGCTGGGAGAAACCCCTCCGTCATGGACAATCAAAAACACAACAAAAATGAAAAGGACAATCATTCTTCTTGTCGCGGCCGTCGCCGCAGCCATCACCCTCACCGCTTCCGTCAGCGCATCCGAAAGCGCACAGTGGCAGGGAACCGTAACATTCGAGTCCTCGGCGATGCCGGCGCTCAACTTCACGGTCCCGCTCAAGCGCGTCGCCGACGTCTACCCCCTCGTCCCCGACAACATCTGCGGGATCTGCTCGGGGGAGTATGAGACGGTCAGGAAAAAGTGCGACTCATCGTCCCATTTCACCCATGAGGGAGTCCGGATCCGAAAGATCCAGGACGACGGAACGACGGTAACCCTCGAATTCGCCCTGTCCGGATACAAGGTCACGGTCAAGGACGCCCTCTGGGAGAACCTGGACCAGATCTTCATCGGGGCGAACGGTCAAGATTAATCCGCCGGATGATGAAACCGAGAGCCAAGGACGTCGTCGTCTGCCTTCTCTGGTGGCTTACCATCTCCATCGTGTTCCCTTACCAGGCCCTCAAACGGGGCCTGGTAAGGAGCCGGTTGGCGGGTTTCCTGCTGATCATTCCATCTCCTGCGGCATTGTTGACCTTCCTTGTCGTCTGGCTTGCCGTCCTTTCATTCAAGGATTCCCGTTTAGAGCCGGATCAGGCGCCCTTCAGCGGATGGGTGGAGCTGGCCGCGTTGACAGGCCGCACGGACATCCCCGACTTCACCCGAGCGAAAACCTATCGTGACGGATGGGAGGGGCGGACTCAGATCCGGTATACCTATACGGCGGACTCAATGTCTGAGGAGACCCTGGAGGATCTCGAGCGCATGTGTGCCGACAGGGACAACCCTTTCTGGACGAAATCGGAAGCGTCGGACACCTCGTTTTACGGTCACTCGCGTTACAAGTTCAGCCGTGGCTGGGTGACCGGTATCGTTGACAAGCCCTACGAGACCTTCCCCGACGACATGCATGTGACCGTTTCGTTCGGGGAGAAAGGGTTCGATGTAACCTATAAGCCCAACGGGCCATCCTACTCCGGGGTCATGGCTTGGGCGAACGCCGACTCTCTGAAACGGTATACCTGTGTGGATTTCCCCGCGTTCGAGCCGGTGAGTTATGAATGGTTCAACCGCGTGGACCCATCGGCCATCGTGACCATCCGTTTCGAAAAGGTTCCCGATCGTCGATTCCTGAGAGAACTTGAGCAGTCGCCGGCGTGGAAGGAGGGTGACGGTTTCTTCTCTTTCGAGACTCCGATAGGAGAGAATACCCGGGAGGCATATTCCGTTAAGATAGAAAGGGGCAGCAGGTTGGCAACCATCAGATACGATACCTTCTAGCAGAAAACAATTGTCTGCTCGCCAAAGGTCACATTTCGCCTTTGAGAACTATTTGATGGACGCCGTCGGGAGGTCCTTCCAAAGGGTGGTATAATGAGGTGACCGATGCTGCTGGGCCATGTGAAACTGGCCGTCCCCCTGTATCCCGAATAACACGGCTCCTTTACCGAAGGCCTTATTGATCATGTCGATGGACTCCGAAAGCCGGGCGTCACGTACGTTTGCCTTCACATCTGCGAACAGGGATCCGACATGTTCCCCTTCCTGTTCGATTTTCGTGAACACGACCCCGGCCTTCTTGTACCCGAAACCCGTCCGGAACAGGTCCCTGGCGGTTGAGGCGGCAGAGGCGATGACCGTCCTGTAGTCGGCGGTCCCGTCGGGGAAGACCGTGCAGATCCCTCCGTGGGTCTGGGGAAGGTCCTCCTTGAACCGGTTCGTCATCGCGAAGACCACCATCTCCCTGACATGGGACCTCTGCGCGCGTAGCTTCGTGACGGCGTTGCCGGCGAAGGTCGTTACCTGCTCGCAGAACTCCTCGACGGTGGTAATCTCATGGTCGAAACTGCGGGACACGCAGATGGTCTGACGGGGTTCTATCATGTCTTCGAACTCGACGCAAGGTATTCCCCTCAGTTCCTTCCAGGTGCGGAAGCCGGGTAAATGGAACAAGCTCCGGACAGTCGTTTCCGGGAGCTGTGCGTAGTCCCAGGCGGTCCGGACCCCCATAGCCTCGAGCTTCCGGAACATCCGCCTTCCTATTCCCCATACGTCGTCTGCTGGGAACTTCTTCAGGACCTTTTCTATATCCTGGGGGCGGTACATGTAGCACCCGCCGTTCAGCTTGGGGTATTTCTTGCACAGTTTCGAGGCGATTTTCGCCAGGGTTTTAGTGGGTGCTATCCCGACCGAGACGGGTATCGACGTCCGCTTCCAGCATTCCCGTGAGATCTCCTCGGCGTACGCCTTGAAGTCGATATCCATCCCGTCCAGGTCGAGGAAGGCTTCGTCGATTGAATAGACTTCGACGGCGGGGGAGTACTCGCGAAGGACTTCCTGGACCCGTCTGGACATGTCCCCATACAGGGCGAAATTCGACGAGAAGACAGCAACGCCATTCGCTTGGATAAGGTCTTTGATCTTGAAATATGGATCGCCCATCTTGATGCCGAGCGCCTTTGCCTCATTACTCCGCGCCACCGCACAGCCGTCGTTGTTGGACAGCACGATGACCGGCTTCCCGTTCAGCTCCGGACGGAAGACCCGTTCGCACGAGGCGAAGAAATTGTTGCAGTCGGCAAGGGCGTACATGATCAATGGTGATATTTGGGCGATGCAAACATCATCATATTCCTTCTACGCAACTCCAGGTTCCACGCATCACGTCTCTCGAACATGGAAAGCATCTCCGTGTTATAGTACTTGGCGTTCACAACCTCTAGGCCGGCGCCGTATTCATTGGCTTCCTTGTCGTACATCAGATAGTCACCGCGGTCCAACGGGTAGAATTCGTTGGTCTTTTCAAACTTCTCGCTGTCGTCGTATCGTCGTAATGCCTCAAGCAGACGTGGATCCGAATCAGTATACATGACTCCGTTTACCCTCCAGGCGTCCTCCTCACGTCCGACATTCTTAATATAACCCCGGATGTACTTGTCCATAAACTCCTCATTAAGCCTAGGATTATTCACTACATCCTTGGAACTGTCGAAGTAAATCTTGCATGATATGATAATCTCCTCGTAATAATCCCAGACATGATGGAGGAATATGTAGCGGTTCATTTTCGAGCTCCATTTCCGGAAGACATACACCTCCGGAAGTATTCCGGTGAGTTTCTCTTTATAGAGGAATTCGTAACCCTCGATTTTTCTAATGGACAACAGCTGCGCACCCGTCAGGCCAATACCGCTTGACAAGGTTTCGATGTCGAATTCGTTCTGCATATTCATTACTTTTAGTGTTAATTCCTATTGATTGTGCTTGCTATAATCAAATTCAAACTTTCTTGATAACCCAAGTCACGATACCCCAGATGAGGAAGTCGTTGTCAGGGCCGACAGGTATGGGCTTGTACTTGGTGTTATTTTCGTTGCAGGGCATGAGAAATGCTCCACCCTCGTGAATCTCTACGCGCTTGACGGTATACTCGCCATCGATGAAGCACACAGCCTTACAGTTGTTGTATGGTTCAATCCCGCGATCGACGATGATGATATCCCCCTCGTCCATGTCGGCATCCACCATCGAGACCCCGTCGATCCGGAAGAAGAAGGTGGAGGCGCTGTGGCGTACCAGGAGTTTCACAAGGTCGAGCTTTTCCTTGAAATCCTCGGCAGGGGAAGGAAAGCCGGCCTTGACGGATCCCATCATCTGGAACTCGTAAGTGTCGGAATCAGTAATCGTATGAGGCGTGAATGTCGTATCTTGCATCGTAGGTGTTCTACTCGTTAAAGAAGGCGGCCGGCCAGAGGGCCGACCGCCAGTGTCCGGATTTTCCCTAAGCACGGGCGGGTATGACCTACCCGTGTTCCTGTACTGCAAAGATAACGATTCTCAGACAAAGAATCAATCGGAAATAACCAGTGCTTTCGCGCCTTCGATAAAACAAGTTTTCGGTAGTGGTTTTCCGTCAGAAACCAATTCGTTTTCTACTTGTTTCGTTCCCAAGGATTTCCTCTTCGCAGAATGCTCTCACATCATCGAAGTTTGGATATTCCATACCAATAATGGCCTTGATTTCCCGCTTCCGGACGATATTCTCAATCTGACCACCGGAAAATTGGAAGTCCCGGGCCAACAGAACAGTTTCCTCCTCGGAAAGAGACGGCATCATCGCTTTCCAGATGAGCTTCCGCGCCTCCAGG
>JAEEGF011796206.1_pt1 | contig 21230 bp, 16 predicted proteins | sample 9134171 | NCBI WGS metagenome assembly JAEEGF01 (sample SAMN16246542, study PRJNA631951) | gut metagenome | biome: gut microbiome; feature: rumen; material: AP-attached | host: Bos | place: Iran: Karaj | collected 2018-10 | reverse complement strand
CATCATAGCCTTGCCTTCGCCGAAGTCGATGAACTTCTCCATCTGCTTCTTGAAGCCCTCTGCATTGTGATCGATGTCCTCTCTTGTAAGCATCTTTCTCATGTCGGTTCTTCCTGAAGGATCACCGATCATTGTTGTACCGCCACCGATAAGAGCGATGGGCTTGTTTCCGGCCATCTGAAGTCTCTTCATAAGTGTAAGAGCCATGAAATGACCTGCTGTAAGAGAGTCTGCAGTACAGTCAAATCCGATGTAGAATGTTGCCTTTCCTGCGTTTACAAGTTCTCTTATCTGCTCTTCATCTGTAACCTGAGCAATAAGACCTCTTGCTTTAAGTTCTTCAAAAATCTGCATATTGCACCTCCAAATAGTTTTATAATGTTGCAAAAGGATACTTCCGCTACACTAAATTCGAAAATACCTCATTAAGTGTACGGAAGGGGTTCGCACTAATCTCGAAAAGACCTCGATAATTGCTCTACACCAAAAAAGTCCTTCGCAATCCGAGAGAGATTACGAAGGACGAAAAGTTCGTGTTACCACCTTCATTCACACACAGCTCACACTGTATGCCTCAGTAAGTACGGTCCGCCAAAAGACGAATGATACTCGTTTGATATAACGGTCAATCCCGTCAGAACCTAATTAAAGTAACTTGTTCAGCTCTGCAGCTCACGGAGGTATTCATCATCGCTCTTAACCTACGCCTCTCACCACCCGGCAATTCTCTGTTGTCAGCCTGCGATTCTTACTTATTCCGATCAAAGCCTTTTCATATAATAAAGTATTTTAATTAGAACACTAATAAAAGTCAACCTTTAATATGAACCCTTTTTAATGGCTTTCATTGCCTCTTCCTGAATATCTTTGTTAAAAGACAACATTGGCTCCACATCTTTTCCCCGTATTCTTCTGTCAACATAGTTCCGGGTAAGCTTAATGATAAGGGGCGAAAGAGCCAGAACTCCAAAGAGATTCGGTATCATCATAAGTCCGTTAAAGGTATCGGATATATCCCAGGCAAGGGAAGATTCCATAACAGCGCCAAACACAATGAGCATAATGAAAACCATGCGGTAAACCTTGGCCCAGGTTACGCCAATGAGGTACTCCACAACCTTTGCACCATAGTAAGACCATCCGATTACAGTAGTAAAGGCAAATAGTGTAATGGCTATAACAACGAAAATCTCTCCGGGCCTTCCCAGCACGTTTCCAAAGGCCTTTGCCACCAAAGTGGCGTCGTCGGTTCCCGGCACAGTCAATCCGTTAGTGAGGTCAATAGCTCCTGAACTGAGCACCACCACAGCTGTCATGGTACAGATAACCATGGTATCAAGGAACACCTCTGCAATGCCCCACATTCCCTGTTTTACAGGCTCTCTGGCACAGGAGTTGACGTGGGCCATAACTGATGAACCAAGACCGGCTTCATTGGAAAAGACACCTCTTTTACAGCCGCTCTTAATGGTATTCATGGCGATCTGAACTGCTGTTCCTGCAGCACCGCCCTTTATAGCCTGAGGTCCCAGGGCAAATTTAAAGATAGCTACAAAGACAGCCGGAATTGACCTAAAATTAAAAAGAATAATCACCAGGCATCCAAGAATATATACAAGAGACATAATAGGAATCAGTGTTTCGGACACATAGGCAAGCCTTCTGAAACCGCCCATGATAATTGCAGCTCCCAGAATCATGAGAACCACGCCGATCCACCAATCCAATCTGGGAGCGCCCCAAAAGGTTCCCAGATCCACATCTTTGAGGAATGTAGCTTGTGCATTCAGCGTAATCTTGTTGATCTGTCCCATGTTACCAATTCCAAAGGAAGCCAGCGCAGTAAAGATACAAAACAGTATCGCTAAAACACGGCCAAGCTTCTTACATCCCTTAAAAGAGCCCAGGCCATCCTCAAGATAATACATAGGGCCGCCGGACCAGGCACCTTCAGAGTTGCGACGCCTGTAGTAGATTCCAAGGACATTTTCCGAATACTTTGTCATCATTCCAAGAACCGCAGCAACCCACATCCAGAACACAGCCCCGGGGCCACCAACGCAAATAGCGGTGGATACTCCGGCAATGTTTCCGGTGCCGATGGTGGAGGAAAGAGCCATGCAAAAAGCCCTGAACTGTGACAAGGTTCCGGCATCATTGATTATTCGCGCTTCGGTCTTAACAACACCAAAAGTCTTTTTCCACCAATGGGGCAAGTGGATCAGCTGAAATCCCCCGGTAATAACTGTACAGACTATACCGGTGCCCAAAAGAAGAATAAGACCAAAGGTGCCCCATGCAAAGGAATTGACCGCATCATTTACACGAGTAATAGTTTCCATACTAGATCAGTTATCCTTTCATAGCTGGATAAAGCACATCAACTGAGTAGTTTAGTAATTCCGTCGTAGTCAAACTTGGCCGCAAGATCCTTTATCGCCTTGATCTTCTCGGCATCATTGTCAGGTATGGAATAATCAGCAAGTTCAGACAAAGCTTCATCTATAGCATCACATTCCATATTTTCAGCAGCATCAGCCACCGCTTCGTATACGCAGTCCATAAGGAAACTGTCAGCCATAGGCTTATCTGAAGTACTTTCCTCTTCTTTATACAATTCAGCCAGTGACTTCTTGTAACCGCGATACTGCTCCATAAAGGAGTCGTAGTTTTCCTTAATAAACTCTATATTGCCTTCCTTACCTGCATTTTCAAGGGCCTGGGCCTTTTCAGATAGATCCATGGCACCAATGAGCTTGGAGGAACTCTTGAGGGCATGTATCTTGATTGTATAGTTAGCCCAATCCTCAGCATTATAGAAGGTTTCCAGTTCCTTTTCTTTATCCTCGATGGAATCGTAAAAGATCTTGAGTACAGTCTTAAAGGCGTCCTCTGAGCCACTGTTCTTAATGGCAATTTTCCCATCAATTCCCTCGATGGTATCGTACCAGGCAGGTTCTACCTCCGGCATATCTGCGGCACTCTCCTGTACGACAGGATTAGTCTGTTCTATCTGCTCATCTGTCACATATAAATCTCCATCTTTTGCAGCCTCAGAATCAGCTTCCACATTATTATCCTCAATATTTCTCACAGGAAGGAGCGATGAAATATTATAGGATTTATTGCTCTTAATGAAATACAAAAGTCCAAAGGATCCCGGTCCGCAGTTGGAAGAAATAGCGGCTGAAGCCTCCTGGAATACCACATTTTCAAAGAATGCAATTTTGCTGACTTCATTTTTGATCCACTGAAGGGTATCTTCATCCAGGTCCACATAGGTTATGAACAGCACATCAGAATCCGGAATCTGATCCACAGGGAATGCCCTTCTGATGTAACGTCTGAAGGCATGATTTCTGGATCCCATAAATACGCCGCCAAGCCCTGACTGATCGTCCTTAAATTTAAGGAACGGGCGAAGGCTCAGGGACTCAGCAAACCTGTGTACAGTAAGACTGATACGACCGTTTCTCATCATGAACTCTGTATTGTCAATGACGAAGCTGCACTTTAATCTCTTCTTTACTTCCTCAAGCTCCGCTATAACTTCTTCCACCGGCATATCGCGCTGTGCAAGTTTACAAGCAATCAGCACCAGAATTCCTGTTCCACTGGAAAGACACTCGGAATTAACTACGCTGACGTTATCAAAGGCCTTTGCTGCTTCGCAGGCTCTTGAGTAATCATCACTCATACTGCTGGTAAGAGCTATATATATCATCTGATGCGCAGTCTTTATGTGGTTTGCAAAAAACTCTGTGTAATCAGCAACCTCAGGAGGTGAAGAAAAAGCTTTCCTTCCGCTTTTTAAATACCTGACAAGTTCATCTGAACCAATCTGAACTCTGTCTTTAAATATTCCGTCCTCAGTCTTAATAACAAAAGGAATAGTTGGAAGTCTCGGGTCATTTAATAAAAGATCAGGAAGATCACACATACTGCTGGTGGTGATCAAAAGCGGCACTTTTCGGTTGTAACCGGATGTAGCATTGGTGCTGCTCTCCATGCGGTTAAGGTCAGATCTTACATTCAGCTTATCCGCAATTATGTGGTTCATAAGAAGCATTTCAAGACTTTCACCGGATACAGGCTTAACCAGATAGCCATCGAATCCCGCGTGATTATAGAGCTCCTTATTATCACTTCCGGCGTTAGCTGTCAGCACTATAACAGGAGTCATCTGATTGAGTCCGCCAACCTGACTTCTGATTGCCTCAAGACATTCAATTCCATCCATCTCAGGCATGAGATGGTCCATGAGAATTACGTCATAATGATTTTTAAGGGTTTCAATAAGGGCTTCTTTTCCGCTGATGGCTGTATCAACACGCATCTTGGTTCCAAGAAGGAGCTTCTTTTCAACCTCGAGATTCATGACGTTATCATCTACTATGAGAACGCTGGCTTCGGGAGCTGTGAACTTACTCTCGTAGGAATTCTTCTTAACCTTGCCATAATTGTGAATGCTCAGTTCTCCAATGGCTACAGAATCAGCTACACCCTGTTTTAACATTACATTGAAAGTAGAGCCTTCTCCATATACACTGTTAACGGAAATCGAACCATCCATGAGGTCCACCAGCTGCTTAACAATGCTAAGACCAAGGCCTGTGCCTTCGATATATCTGTTCTTCTGCTCATCCACACGCTTAAAGGCATCAAAAAGATATGGAATAGAATCTTTTTTAATTCCCATTCCGGTGTCGCTGACTGAAATGCGGAGCATTACGGAATTCTCGCCGATTTCTTCGCTTTCTAAGTGAAGACCAACTGAGCCTTCTTTGGTATATTTAACCGCGTTGTTAAGGAGGTTGATAAGTATCTGCTTAATGCGGACCTCATCACCAAATAAATGCGCAGGAACCTTGGGGTCCACGCTGACATCCAGCTTAAGTCCCTTGTCCTGAGCCTTGATCCAGATCATGTTCACGATCTCGGACATCAGGTCCCCCACGTTATATTCAACAGGAACAATGTCCATGCTTCCTGCTTCTATCTTGGAGAAATCCAGAATATCGTTGATAAGAGCCAGCAGCATCTTGCCGGAACCCTGGATACCTGTGGCATCCCTGACTATCTCATCGGAAATGTTTTCTTCCCTGAGAATAAGCTCATTCAGACCAAGAATGGAATTGATGGGGGTTCTGATCTCATGGCTCATGCTGGAAAAGAACCTGTTTTGGGACTTATTCAGTTCCTCTGCTTCTTTTGCCGCATCCATTGCACGCTTATTTACAGACCTGAACATGCGGTTTTGGAATACCACCATAACGAAGCATACTATGCTAACCAGCATAAGGCCCACGAAGGAGTCTATATATTTCACGGCACCGGTGTGCACAGGAACAAGCTCAGGGTAAAAATACTCCACCAGATAACAGATCAGGGTAATTACAAAAACAATTGCCAGCATAATGGCACGCCACACTCCTGCCAGTACCAGTCCAATATAAAGAAAACCAAATATGAACCAGATAACACCGCCTCCTGTTGAACCGCCGCCAAAGAAGAAAACTCCCGGCAGAATAACAAAAACCAGCCCCAAAACTATAATGCGCACAGCCAGTTTTATCCTGTCTTTTAACAGGCATGTGAATGTAATAAGAGGAACCAAAACAATTATTACGGAAAGGCCAATAATTTCGTAAATGTACTCTCCTAAAATGATATCGAAGATCAGCGCTATAAAAATGGCGATGTCGGATATAATTGTCAGGAGCACAAAAAGTCTGTCATAAAAGTTCTTTTCATGATTGTTGAGGTAGGCAATAAGCCTTTTGTAACCATTGATTATATTCATACGCCAGCACCTCCCTCGGAACTCTTTGCCCCGGAGAGCACACGGGACATCACGCGCTCAAACTCGGGAAGGCTGATGGGCTTTCCAACAAAGCCGTCAAATCCCTCTCTTACAAACATTTCTCTTGCTCCGGAAACCACGTTGGCTGTAAGTGCCACAACTTTGACAGGTCTGCCTGTTTCCTCAGCAACCAGACGGATTCGGTGCATTGCTTCTACACCATCCATCTCCGGCATCATATGATCCATGAAAATAACGTCGTAGTGATTATCCCTGAATTTAGCAATAGCAGCCTTTCCACTTTCTGCTGTGTCTATTATCATTCCATAGTCTTTAAAAAGACCTGTAGCCACCACCAGATTCATTGGTTCATCATCTACAACCAGAGCTCTGATACCTTCAAGTTCAGGTCTTTCATAGCTCTCACCCAGCTCAATATCACTGGCGCTAAGCCCTTCATTCAAAATCTTGATTACAGGATACGCATACAAAGGCTTAGGCATAACAAGTACGCGGCTTCCCGGATTTGGCGCAAAGCCATGCTCCGCAGAAACAGCTACTACAATGTCGCCTTTGCTGATCTCATCGAAGTACTCAGGATTTTCTTCATATTCTTCTTTACCCATGAAAATAAAGGTAACATTGAGAGTCTTACGCAGCTTTTCAATGTCCTTAATGGTTTCTGCAGGGTAAAGAGGGAGCCTGAAGTCCGAAGCAAGATTCGTAGCCATGGAGCGATAAAAATCTCTGACCTTTGCCACGCGGTATTTATCAGAGCGCACATGGAATAAAATATCTCCTTCAAAGTCATTCCTGATCATCATGCAGGGAGCAGGATTTACAACCTTCTGAGGTATAGTCACACGGACGGTGGTACCCTTTCTGGGCTCACTCTCAATTTTGATAAATCCGTTCATTCTGTGAACGAAGCCATAGACAATTGATAATCCAAGGCCCACTCCGCCGGAAGATCTGTTTCTCTTTTTATTAGCCTGATAAAGGCCATGGGAAGCCGCTACCAGAGCCTTGCGGCTCATACCGATACCCGTATCTGTAACTTCAATACAAAGATTTACACCGTAGTCCATTCTCTCGGTGTACATCTTCACATAAATTCCGCCCTGGCGGGTGAATTTAAGGGCATTGCCCATTAGGTGCCTGAATACCTTGTGAAGCTTTTTTATATCCCCATACATCATGGTTGGAACATCGGGAGATATATCTACAATGAGCTCTAGGCCGGTATTGCCCGCTGACATTCTGAAATTCGTCACAACGTCATTGATAAGAGACGTGCTCATGTAGTTTTCTTCTTCCATGATCATGGAATCACGTCTGGTCTCAGTATAATCCTGTATGTCTTCAATCTGATTAGACAGTCTGATTCCGGCATCTTTAATAGCTTCCGGCTCATCTCCTACATTCTTTTTTATCAAAAGATCTGCCATTCCGCTGACAACATTGACCGGAGTTCTAAGTTCATGGGAAATATTTGAAAGGAAGTCATCGATATCACGGTCTGAAGCGTCAATATAAGCATCTCTTGAATCTAGTTCATCTTTGAAGGAGCGCCTGCCGCGTATAGATTTAAGACAGCCTCTGAAAATACTGACAACTGCAAATAAATGAAGGCAGGCTCTGGAAATATTCAGAAAGTCAAAAACAATAGAATGTCTGGTGATGCCAAGCCAGATCTGAATCACAAAAAGAAGAAAATACTCCGCCAGGAGCAAATTCATCATATAAGGGTGATCCATAAGTGAATATGCCACCATTACAAAAGCTGTAACTATGGCAATATCCACAAAGCTGGTCTCATGAACACCATGAAAAAAGACTGCCATCATGGCATACAACAAATAACATACTTCACGTATGTTTTCACCGGGCTTTTCTATGATATGCATTACCCACAATGCAATAGTGCCAATCACAATCAGAGGACTAACCCAGAATTCCCATCCCAGGGCAATGCCCTCAAAAATCAATGCAATACAGGATATAGACGCCAGGGAAATGATATAAATGTTATTACTCTTATGATCCATGAAAATACCTCGCCTTTATTTCCCCAGCTTCTCTTCAAGGACTGCAATCAGGTTTTCGCTAGAAGTTGATTTAAGAATATAACCAGCGGGTTTTAATGACATAACTCGCTTAACACCCTCTACAGAGCTGACTCCGGTCAAAAACACCACAGGAATATCCTTAGTTGTCTCTTCCTGACGCAGCATCTGAAGCACCTGTGGTCCGTCAACCACAGGCATTTCGTAGTCCAGAAGTATCAGGTCCACATGTTTTTTCATAAGAAAGGTAATGGCCTGCATTCCGGCGGTCACAATATCAGTTTTATATTTATCTTTTATCCAGGTTCTTACCATTCCTGCAAAAGCAGGGTCGTCATCCACAATAAGGATTCTCTTGCCTTCATCAGGAGCAGCTTCTTTTATATCTGTTTTCTGAGCTTTGTAAAAAATAGTCTCATCTATCTCAGAATGTAATGTCTGGGTCAATTTTGCATCATGCTTTTCTATTTCCTCTTCGATCTTAGAAACAAAAGTTTCAGGATCCACAGGGCGCTCAATCCATGTATAGACGATGAACTCAGGCACTTCTCTTAAAATATCTTCCTTGTCCCCGCTTTCCCCGATGAGGACCATACAGCACTTTTTATCTTTTATCTGGTCTTTGATCAGGACAATATTCTTAGGGCCATTTTTGGCTTCAAATACGGCCTGAGGATCATAGAGCACAAAGATATCAGCATCTTTTGCGTGTTCCTCAACTTTATCGAAGTTTTCTGCAATTGAAATAGTCTCATAGCCTTCAGCCTGAAGCCTCTTTTCCAGGCCCTTAACAACAATGCTGGACTTTTCCATCAGAAATACAACTTTTTTGCCCTTTCCTCTCATATTGACCTCCAACTTTTATGCAAAAAAGACCCGGAAAATAGCTCTATGCTATTTCCCGAGTCCAAATCATTTATTAGTTAATATAAAAATGCATTAAAACCTTATGCTTCATAAATGTCAACCGATCAAATCCATATAGAAAGTCCAAATTTTACTTTTTAATTATAGCTTTTTATTGACAATTTATGTTCGCTTTTAAAATTATTTTACAAAAAATTCATAAGAGTTTAGCCATTTGAATTGTTGCCGAAAATGCTCTCAAGAGGGCCGCGGAAAAGACCTGCCAGAGGCCAGATGATCCAGGTGAATCCCCAGTTCATGGTAACGAAACTGAGAATAAGGTAAATGCAAAGAACTGACTTCCAGTATGAAGCAACCATGGAGCTGATAATGGTATTTGCTGTTGAATTTCTGCTCACATTACTTCTCTTGTCTGTATCCACTTTAAGTTCAAAGCTAACGCCCTTATCGTCTTTTGTATATGACTTCTCTACTACGCTGCCTATGGATCTGACTTCTTTAACTTCTTTAACTTCCTTTACTTCATCTTCATCTCTTACGATCTCAGTAATATTGTTGAGAGAAAGAAGCTTCTTGCAGGCGCTGTTCTTGGAACTGGAAAAAACTATCATCATTACTCCGATACCGGCAAGAACAAATATCATTGAAGGGCCGATTCCATCTGATATAAATGGAATCTTTGAAAAGATCATGCTTAAGAATATTACAGGGATTACACTTGCTATGCAAAGCATGATTCCTAATGCTAAAAGCATTCCTCTTGAGGACTCATTAGCTTCCTTTTCTGCTCTTACGTAGGCAGCAGTGTCAGCATCTATTGTGCAGAGCTCTTCATCTATGAATTTCCACTCTTTCATGGTGAAACCTGAAAAAACGATGAGACCAACACCAATTGCTGCGCAGAGGAATAACAAAACAACACCGATTCCTTCAAACAATGCCAGATGGAAAAAATCAGTAATGGGAGCAAAGATGATTGGTCCTACAGGTGCGCATATGCAGAACATAATTCCCAGTGCCAGATAGAATCTACGGCAAACAGCAGAAAAGATATAATCCTCTGCCTCGCGTCTTGAAACATATCTTCTGTCCAGAGCATTGAATTCGTTGATAGCTTTATTGATTCCAAGGCCTTCTGCCAGCTCGTCAAGGTTTCCGAACTCTGAAATAACAATGCCTATAGCCTCGTTCTGAGGCTTTCCCTCATTTATAAGCTCTGTGTACTTATCCTCCATCATGCCGTAGAGTTCTTCCTTGGCCTGCCTGATCTCCAGGGTATCCGGAAGATTCGCAAACATTGATTCAAGATAATTTTTGATGGTTTCCATATCACTTTTCTCCTCTAATGAATTTTTCTATAACTTCTTTTGTAAGATGCCACTCCTCACACTTTTCGTTGTAATAAGATTTCCCCAACTCTGTTATCTTATAATAGGTGCGCTTCTTACCATTTTCTGAATTCTGACTGTAGGACTCGATATATCCGTTCTTCTCCATTCTGGTGAAGGCTGAATACAGCGTGGTCTCTTTAATTATATATTTATCTTCCGAAAGTGCACGTATTTTCTTGGAAATCTCGTATCCATAGGATGGCTCTTCCAGCAAAATAAACAATATTATGGTGTCATTGTATCCGCGAATGACATCGCTGCTGATCTCTACCATTTCATATGCTCTCCCTCCCGGTTAATTTACTACGTCTGGTATACTATGTCTGTCGTAGTACATCTGACGTAGTAAATATACCACGGCTGTCGTAGTATGTCAACAAACAAAATAAAATTAATTTAAAAAGCAGACTTAAATCTCATTAAGTCTGCCTTTATCATCACCAATCCTGGGATGTATTCTCTATTTTCTTATCTCTAAGCATCAGGTCGTTAAGAACATCTCCGGGTTTCTTGCCCTCAAAAAGAATTTCATTAACGCCTTGAACTATAGGCATTTCCACCTCATACTTATCAGCCAGCTTAAGAGCTGCCTTGGCACTGTAGACACCCTCAACCACCATTTTTACTTCGTCCATGGCTTCCTGAGCTGTCTTACCCTGACCTATGAGGATTCCTGCTCTTCTGTTTCTGGAATGCATTGATGCACAGGTAACTATGAGGTCACCTATACCTGAGAGTCCACTAAAGGTCTCAAACTTGCCTCCCATGGCCATTCCAAGCCTTCCAATCTCAGCAATTCCTCTTGTAATAAGAGCTGCCTTGGCATTGTCTCCAAGGCCATAGCCGTCAGCTATTCCTGCAGCCAGTGCTATTACGTTCTTAAGAGCTGCTCCAATCTCAATTCCCAACATATCAGGGCTAATATAAACTCTGAATACGTTGCTCATAAAGATGTTCTGAACGTATCTGGCAATATCTTTTTCAAAAGCACCTACAACAATGGTAGTAGGCATGCCCTTTCCAACTTCTTCTGCGTGGGAAGGTCCCGATAAAACGCAGACATTACAGCCCGGTATCTCATCCAGGATAACATCTGACATCAGCATCAGAGAGCTTTCCTCGATACCCTTGGAGCAGTTAACGATTATCTGTGGATGTTCCTCTGTGGGGTCGATGTAAGGGGCGATCTTTTTTACAGTCTCCCTCATATGGGATGATGGAAGTACTAAAACCACCAGATCCTTATCCTTTACCGCCTCTTCAATATTACAGGTAAATTTAACTGAATCATTCAGGATAACTCCGGGGAGCTTCTCCTCATTGCCGTGATATGCAGCAAGTCTATCAACGGTTTCCTGTCTTCTGGACCAGACAATACAGTCATGTCCATTATTAGAAAGAAGGTATGCAAGAGCTATTCCCCAGCTACCCGCGCCTACTATTCCAATCTGTTTACTCAATTCTCCACCTCTAAGTTTAATCTATTTTATTCTTTTTAAATAAATAGGTCTTTCTCTCGTTGCCGTTCTTAAGCTTAACAATATTACCCCTGTGCTGATAAAATGCAAGAGCTGTCATAATAAAGGCAACAATATACATCTCGATTCTCATGCCCTGTGGCATCTGATCCAATCCCAGAAAACCAATCTGTCCATAAACTACAAGCTGAATGAAAAAGCATGCATACAGGCAAAGGCTTCCAAGAGATACAAAATGTGTGATATTAAAAGGAATCAAAAATGCCAGCATTCCCACAACCACGAAGGACCAATGTTGCATTGCGATGATATAGCCTGCGGTTACAGCAATTCCCTTTCCTCCCTTGAAGTTAAGGAAAAATGGGAAGTCGTGGCCAAGTACGCAGCCAAAAGCTGTATAAATCTTAAGAAGATATCTTACCTTCTCGTAATCCTCCGGTCCAAGGACCTGTTTGAATACAAATCCAGTCAAAAGAATAGCGAAGATACACTTGAGCATATCGCCAAAAAGTACTATAAATCCGGCCTTTGTGCCGAGTACTCTCAAGGTATTGGTGGTTCCTGCGTTACCGCTTCCCACCTTTCTGATATCTACGCCCTTTAATCTGCCGTAAAGAACAGCAGTCTGGAACATTCCGAAGATATACCCCACTACACAGCAAATAACTCTCACCACCAACAAATTACTGAGCATTTTATTTATCCTCTTTCCTTTCCCTTATAATAAAGCGAAGCGGCGTCCCCTTGAAGCCGAATGCTTCTCTTATCTGGTTCTCAATGTATCTTGTATAACTAAAGTGCATAAGTTTCTTGTCATTTACAAAAATAACAAATGTTGGTGGCTTAACAGATGCCTGAGTGATGTAGTAGAGCTTTAAAATCTTGCCCTTATCACTTGGTGGCTGCTGCATTACAACTGCCTGAGTCATGATCTCATTAAGAACACCTGTTGATACTCTCAGTGCATGGTTCTCAGAAACTATATCGATCATCTCGTAGAGCTTGGATAATCTCTGTCCTGTCTGAGCAGAAATGAAGATGATCTCTGCGTAGTTCATGAAAGAAAGAGTATTCCTGATGTCCTTGGTGAATTCCTTTACGGAGTGGTTGTCCTTTTCGATAAGATCCCATTTGTTTACGGCGATGATGACAGCTTTTCCGCTCTCATGGGCTATTCCTGCTATCTTGGCATCCTGCTCGGTTACGCCTTCCTCAGCGTTGATAACAAGGATTGCGATATCAGCTCTTTCTACAGCGCCTACGGTTCTTACTATCATGTAGTGCTCAAGCTCGTCCTTGACCTTGTTCTTCCTTCTAAGGCCCGCTGTATCGATAAAGGTATATTTCTTGCCGTTGTACTTAACCTCTGTATCAATGGCATCTCTGGTGGTACCTGCTATATCAGATACAATGAGACGATTCTCACCGATGAGCTTATTGATAATTGAGGATTTACCTACATTTGGCTTACCGATAATGGCTATCTTGGTGTTGTCGTCCTCTTCCTCTTCTGTTGAGTTCTTTTTGAAATGACTTACAACCTCTTCCAGGAGATCACCGATTCCCTGCTTGTTAACAGCAGAAATAGGAAATGGCTCGCCGATTCCGAGATTGTAGAATTCGTAAACATCCAGTGAATCTCTGTTGAAGTTATCAACCTTGTTTACACAGAGAACCACAGGCTTATTGGACTTTCTGAGCATGTCGCAGACCTTGGAATCTGCATCTGTAAGTCCCTGCTTAACATCAACCATGAAAATGATGACATCAGCTGTATCAATGGCAATCTGTGCCTGCTCCTTCATCTGTGAAAGAATGATATCCTTGGAATCAGGCTCGATTCCGCCTGTATCTATCAGTGTGAAGCTGTGATTAAGCCACTCCACGTCCTGATAAATCCTGTCTCTTGTTACACCGGGTCTGTCCTGCACAATGGCAATCCTGCTTCCGGCAAGAGCATTGAATAATGTGGATTTTCCTACATTTGGTCTTCCAACAACTGCTACAATGTTTTTCTTACTCATATTTTTTCCTTATCTCAAATTAGTAACTATAAATTACAATTCCTCTGCAGGAATATCAAGAAGCACTGATACAAGGCCGCGGCCGTCGCACTTGGACACTCCAACGCTTAATTCAAGGGCGCTCTCTATATCTGACAGTCTTACGTCATCAAGAAGGTAGTCCTCGCCGCTTCTCAAAAGGTTTTCAGGTAAAAAGAGCTGCTCTCCCAATTCCTTACCTTTTAGCTGCTTTATTATATCCTGGCCGGTCAAAAGCCCGGACACAGTAATTCTCTCGCCAAAGAACTCATTTATGATCTCGTAGACATTCACCTTAAGTCCCGGACATACATCCATGGCCTTTTTCGCAAAGTCCCTGATACATGGATAAACCAGCTTTCCTGTGGCAAGAGATATTGTTCTGTTAAGATTTTTAATATGGTCACCGTGATATTTAAGAGCTGAATCCATAGCCTCATTAAACTCAGTGATCATGAGCCTCATCATACCAACACCGTTTTCCAGCTGGATATAGCCGTCGTACCTCTCCTCTTCAGGAAAATCGCGGCCTGCCAGGAAATACCACTCATCGCTGGCATGGATAAAGTGAATGCCATGCTCGTCATAGATCTTTCTCTGCCAGCTCTCGATCATATCGATGACCTTGGCAGCGTCCTCAGAATTAAAGGGCTCCAGCGGATACAGGCCCTCTCTGTACTTGGAAAGACCTACAGGAACCACGGAAACACTCTGAAGATTCGGTATATATTTGGTCAGATCCCTGATGGAGCGCTCAAGCTCCTCGCCATCATTAACACCCTTGCAGAGAACAATCTGTCCGTTTATCTCAATTCCGGTGCCTGGAGCACACAGCCTGTCCACCTTTTTAAGGGCTTCTCCGGCAAACCTGTTACCCAGCATCTTGCAGCGAAGCTCAGGGTTTGTGGTCTGAAAAGAGATATTTATGGGGGAAAGATGATACTTCAAAATTCTGTCGATATCTTTGTCCGACATATTTGTAAGCGTCACATAATTTCCCTGTAAAAAAGATAATCTTGAATCATCGTCCTTAAAATAAAGGGTTTCACGCATGCCCTTAGGCATCTGATCTATAAAGCAAAAAATACATTTATTGCTGCAGGACTTATAATCATCCATAAGGCCGTTTTCAAATTCAACCCCAAGGTCCTCGTCAAAATCCTTGTCTATATCGAGAAGCCACTCTTCTCCGTTAGCTTTTTTTACCAAAACATCGAGATGTTCATCCTGAACAAGATACTGGAAATCAAAAATGTCCTCCAGCTGTTCTCCGTTTATCTCAAGTAAAACATCTCCGGCTTCTATTCCAAGTTCTTCGGCAATGCTGTCCTCAAGAACTTTACTGATTTTATGGCCTTCATATTTCTTCATTAAATCTTCTTCCATTCTGTTCAAATCCGACTCTATCTAAGATATTATACATGAATTTCCTTGACGTGTCAGTAAATGAGATGATAAAACTATAGTGTATGCACGAGGATTGATTGTGCAAAGCATCCAATTTTATATTACCTATAACACATGACAAGGGGAAAGAAATGCCGGATTTTCATAAGTTAGAAGCACTTATACCAGTAGCTCCACTCAATCTTATTGTAATGGAGTCTGCAAGAGAATTAGGTAACAACGTTGATAAGTATATTTCTCAGTTCAGGCACGAACTCTACAAGATGCCTGAGAATGACCCTGCTTTTCACGGTTATGTCAAGGACAGCTATCAGATCAATTATGATCTTAGCCGCTTCGGAAGTGGTGAGTCAAAGGCCACCATCAACGAAAGTGTACGTGGAAATGACGTATACATTCTGACCGATGTATGTAATTACAGCATTACTTACAAGATGTACAACTACATCAATCACAAATCTCCCGATGATCATTATCAGGATCTGAAGCGCGTTATCGGTGCTATTACCGGTAAAGCCAAGAGAATAAATGTTATCATGCCCTTCCTCTATGAGGGTAGACAGCACAAGAGAACAGGCATGGAATCTTTAGATGCAGCTCAGATGTTCAAAGAGCTCCATGACATGGGTATCTCCAATTTCATCACCTTCGATGCCCATGATCCACGTATTTCCAATGCTAAGCCTCTGGGTGGCTTCGATAACTTCCTGGCTTCCTACCAGTTCATGAAGGCTCTTTTATCCAAGTTTGATGACCTTATTGTTGATAAGAATCATCTTACTGTTATCTCTCCTGACGAGGGCGCTCTGGACAGAGCTGTTTATTTTGCCAACGTTATCGGCGCAGATACAGGTATGTTCTATAAGAGACGTGATTATGCCCATGTGGTTAACGGTACAAACCCTATTGTGGCTCACGAGTTCCTTGGCTCAGACATTTCAGGAAGAGACGTTATCGTCATCGATGATATGATTTCCTCCGGTTCAAGTATGATCGATACTGCCAAGCAGCTTAAGAACATGGGGGCAAAGCGAGTATTCATCTGCACCACCTTTGGCCTGTTTACAGACGGCATGAAAAAGTTTGATGAAGGTTATAACCAGGGCTACTTTGATGCGGTTATTACCACTAATCTCACATATATGGATCAGGAGATCACATCAAGAGAATACATTCTCATTGCTGATATGAGTAAGTTCCTGGCAACCATTATTGATTTCCTTAATCACGACGCATCAATGTCCACAGTTAACATGCCAACTGACAAGATCCACGAGATTGTTAGGAAATATAATTTAGGCTGCAAAACTCCTACTGAACTCTTCGAGTAAAAAAGCTGATTTTTGAGGGCGGTTCCGCATTGGAACCGTCTTTTTTAATCCACTGCTTTAACCGGAAATTCTATTGTTACTTTAAAAAGATCTCCCTCCAGCCTTATCTTAAAGTCTCCCCCCTGCAAAATTGTGAGGTTCTTAGCTATAGAAAGCCCAAGGCCGGTGCCTTCTGTGGTCCTTGATTCATCGCCCCTGATAAATCTCTCTGTGAGATCATCAGCATCCACCATGAGCTCTGCTGCAGAGATATTTTTTATGAGAAGCACAGCCTTTTGCCCTTTGTTCTCTTCTTTTATCCTTAGATCCGCATAAACTCTGGTTCCGGCCAGGGCATATTTGTATATATTATTAAAAAGATTCTCTACTACTCTCCAGAGGTGGCTTGGATCAGCATCGATCATTATCTGATTTCTCTCGGTCTTAAATATGATCTGAAGGTCTTTTCCCTCAAACTTCTCATAGAATTCGCCAATGGTCTGGTTCATGAATTCCACAAAGTTTATTCTGGTTAGTTCTACGCTCACATTTCCGGAGCTTATTTTTGAGGCCTCCAAAAGATCTTCTGTGAGCTGTTTTAGTTTATAGGCCTTATTGTCCAAGACCTCAACATATTCAATTATTCTGGGGTTATCGATATTCTCTCGCTTTATAAGAGCCACATAATTAATGATTGAAGTAAGGGGAGTTTTAAGATCGTGAGATACGTTGGTGATGAGGTCTGCCTTTAGCTTTTCGTCCTTCATGCTGGTTTCCACTGCCCTCTGAATGCCCTCACCGATGGAGTTAACGGCTTCAGCCAGGGTTATGTTGTCGGCATGGAGCTTACTCATTTCAACTTTTTCTTTGATATTGCCGTTTTTGATATTCTGGATAACCGCGATTATGCCGCTTCGCTCCATATTCTGAATGTAGATATAGATTCCTGTCAGTATATCAAGAATCAATACGATTATTATTCCGGGAATACCGCTTTGAGGTAGCTTAATATTGAGAAAAATAAAGATCAGATAGGGAATCCAGGTTCTTAAGAATGCGTTTTTATTATCAAGAATGTTAACAAGGAGCTTCTTTGAAACAATTCCTAGTGTATTGTAAAAAGTATCTATCTTAATTTTATAATCCTGAAACTGCATCACATGGCCTCATCTTCTATCTTGTAGCCTACGCCCCAGACTACCTTCAGATATTTGGGATCCTTGGGATTAATTTCAATTTTTTCCCTGATATGCCTGATGTGGACTGCAATGGTGTTTTCAACCCTTACTGCTTCATCTTTCCAGATGTTTTCATATATCTGCTCGATTGAATAAACTTTTCCCTTATTCCTGACAAGAAGGCTTAAGATACTGTATTCAATTGGCGTAAGTCTCACACCTTCTCCGAAGACAAAGCACTCCTTGGTGCCATCATCTATCATAAGACCTCCAACCTTATGGACGTTTTCATTGGTGACTTCGCATCCAAGTGTCATGTATCTTCGTAGATTAGATTTAACTCGCGCCACCAGTTCCAAGGGATTAAAGGGCTTTGTGATATAATCGTCAGCTCCCACATTGAGCCCCAGTATCTTGTCGGCATCTTCAGATTTTGCAGATAAAAAGATAACCGGAATTGTGCTGAATCTCCTTAGTTCTTTTACCAGCCTTATTCCATCCAGTCCCGGCATCATGATATCTATAATTGCCAGCTGAATTCTGCCCTGCTTAAGGATTTCCAGTCCTGAAATACCGTCATAGGCCTTGTAGTTATTGTAGCCTTCTTCCTCCAGATAAATATCTATAGCGTCTACTATTTCCTTGTCATCGTCGCAAATAAGTATGTTTTCCATTATTTTTCCCTTTCAAAATTAACCTATATAATTAAAAGCGTTCTTTATCCAATGAAATGTATATTCCATATCTTCACCGGAAATGGCAATAACATCGTAGCGAATTGGTATATCAAAGGATTTTTTTCTCGAATAAAGAAAGAATTTGGAGACCTTACAGATCTGTCTTTGTTTAGAAATATTGACTGCAGCCTCAGGACTGCCGTAAGAAAAGTCTTTTCTGAACTTAACTTCTATAAAACACGTATATTTCCCATCACGAGCTATAATATCTATCTCGCCGCAGCGGCTCCTGAAATTCACACTCAGGATATCACAGCCCTTGCTGACAAGATAGTCACAGGCAAGTTTTTCATAAAAACCGCCCTGCGCCCTTTTATTCATATGTATGTTACCTCTGTTTCTTTTCCTTGGCCTTGATCTTGTCCATGGCATCAACGAATACCAGAATTTCAGCCACGACCTCATATAGTTCAGGCGGAATCATCTCACCGATTTCCAGTCTGGACAGAGTCTCAGCCAGCTTATCGTCCTCATGAACCGGGATCTTGTTATCCTTGGCCTGTTCTATGATCTTTTCAGCAAGAGCGCCTTTTCCGGATGCAATAACCTTAGGCGCTCCGTCTTCATTGGGATCATACCCAAGAGCGACGGCTGTCTTGATTTTTTCTCTCTGTTTGTTCTCTGCCATATCTATCCCTCAATTGCCTTCTTATGCTCTGGCATCAAAAGAATTTGTTGATAATATCGGCATTTTGGATACGCTCAGCATTTCATCCACTGCTGAATCACTGCCGTCCTCTTCATCATGGAGCTTTAAGTTTACCTGCATTGAATAGCCTCTCTTTTCAAGGCGCTCCTGCAGGATATGGATATTCTCATCGATAAGTTCCATGACGCTGTCGTCTGCAACGTAGAAATTGGTGGTAACCTTAGTGTCTATCATTTTCACATAGACATCCACCGGACCGAGATTTTCCATATCAAGATGAAGGGCTGCGCTTACTGAGCCGTCCTCACTCATCTTCTTGTACTTGTTTCTGTATACATACAGGTCCCCATGGACATTCTGACCTGTCATCTGAAGTGGAAGCTGAATATACTGGAACATGTGATTGAGCTGGTTCATGAAATCCAGATTATTGCTGAGGTTAGTTGCAGCCTGTCCGAGTTTTGAGCCCTGAAGCGCAGAATTATTCACAGCATCAGAAAGTGCCTTGGCCTGATTTCCAAGACGCTGGTACAACTGCTCAATGTTCTCTTTCTTTTGTACATCATCGGGCTTTAACAGCCACTGCTCAGAAATGGTATTCTTAAGAGCCTTGTTGTAATCATCCGATGAAAATAACTTTTTCCAGGAAGCAATTTCTACAGAAGAAGAAAAATCTGCCTTGTCATAGGATGCTGCTAACTCTTTAAACAGCAGTTCCTGTGCCTCTTTGGCATTTCCATTCTTCGCAAGATCAAGAAGATTGTCTACGGTTTTATCGGATAAACCTACGTTTTTAAGATTATCGATAAATGAATCCGCGAAGGCTATTTTCTCTGATGGAGCGCTATCATTCAACCCCTTATCTGATAGAATATCTATCGCGCCCTTTTGATTCTGAATATCCGGATTCTTTGCAATATTTCCATTTACAGTCTCACCTGAAACTTCGCCATTTGCAAGAGAACCTGCAATTTCATTTTCACCGCCTGCATTTGTAATCAGACCACCCTTAGCGGTTTCTGCGGTTTCAGCAGTTCCTGCATTAACTGCCGGTTCGCCGTTTTCAACGGTTTCGGTGCCCTGAGCCAATGCTCCCTCCTCCATAACTACGGCTTCTTCTGCCATCTCACCGGCAGCAGGATTAGTCATGGACTCCGTAAACATCTTAAGGACATTGCCATAAAGCTGAACAGCAGAATTAACATTACCGCTTGATGCAAGTTCATTAAAAGCTTCGGGAAGCTCATTTATAATATCCTGCATCTCAGTAATAACCTGATGTTCATAGTTCTTGTAATTGCCGAACTGCTCTATGTTATTTTCTGTAATTGGAATATTCAGACTCTTCATTTCCACCAATGTAGAAATTGAAGTATTGGGATTAGCTACAAGGTTTCTACTCATTTCAAGAAGTGAATCTTTGCTGATAGAAAGATTCGCCTCCATCATTTCTTTAACCATGGCTACTGTGTCCTGGTTAATCTCCAGACCTGCAGCTGTAAGAGCCTTTAAAGTGCTCTGATCAATTGACGTATTCTCTAAAAGCGGTGTAATAGTGGCACCGTTCTGGCTTGTGGAACGAACAGCAAAGGAAAGAACCTGTCCCTCCCTAAGGCCCATACCATCGGTCAATTTGGCTGATATAGTGCCTTCACCTATATTTATGGTAGCAATCTTACCGTTTTCTGTGTTCTCAACAGACATAACCGTGCCCTTTAAAGTCGCACCATTCTTAAGTTCAACATTGCTTGCGCTTTGCTGAACCTGTTGCTGCCTTGTACCGGCATCAATAGTTACGCTGTTATTCGTTTGAGAAACAACAGATACACTACTCATACAAAATTCCCTATAAATGATTTCCTGTGAATCGGGCAGGGACCATATTTTTTAAGAGCTGCTATATGATCTGCACTTCCATATCCCTTGTTGGAATCAAATCCATATTCAGGATACTGCTGCGCATATTCCTTCATGAGTCTGTCCCTGGTAACCTTTGCCACGATACTGGCGGCAGCAATGGATACGCTCTTGGCATCTCCTTTAATAATGGATACCTGCTTGTACTTCTCAAGCTGAGGTACGTGGACAGCATCAATAAGAAGTCCTCCCGGTTCAACTCCAAGATTAGCCACGGCCTTAGCCATGGCTTCGAAAGTAGCCTGAAGAATGTTTATCTCATCAATACGCTCACAGGTAGAAAACCCTATACCGACGTATGGGGCTTTCTCCATAATGACATCGTAAAGCTCTTCTCTCTTTTTTTCGGATAATTTTTTGGAATCATTTAGATATAAAATGTCAC
>JAEEGF010413941.1_pt1 | contig 21230 bp, 17 predicted proteins | sample 9134171 | NCBI WGS metagenome assembly JAEEGF01 (sample SAMN16246542, study PRJNA631951) | gut metagenome | biome: gut microbiome; feature: rumen; material: AP-attached | host: Bos | place: Iran: Karaj | collected 2018-10 | reverse complement strand
GGAGATGCCATGCTAATTACTGATTTGTCTTGAATCTAAGGCAAATAATAGGTAAAATTTTGAGTTAGATTTATGTTTTAGGGAGGAAGCCATGTTAGATATTATATCTGAGTTGAGCGCCAAGTTTGAAACAGAGCTTTCTAATATTAAAAATTCAGAAGAGCTTGAAAATATCCGTGTTTCATACCTTGGTAAAAAGGGTAGTGTTACAGCTGCCATGAAAGAAATGGGCAAGCTTTCAGCGGAAGAAAAGAAAGAATTTGGCCAGAAGATTAACGTATTAAAAAATACTGTAGCAGACAAGATTGCTGAGAAGAAAGAAGAGATTGCAGCTTTAGAACTTCAGAAGGAAATCGACAAAGTTCCTGAGTTTGACATCTCACTTCCAGAACATTTTGATCAGGGAAGCTATCATCCTATCACTTTAGTACAGCGCCAGTGCGAGACTATCTTTAAGTCAATGGGCTTTACAGTGGAGGATTACAGCGAGGTAGTTACTGATTACGAATGTTTCGAGTCTGTTAATATTCCTAAGTACCACCCAGCACGTGATATGCAGGATACATATTATCTTGAGAATGGTCAGCTACTTAAGTCTCAGACTACAGCTGCTCAGAATGCTATCTATAAAAAGTACCGCAAGCAGTTACTTGAGGACGGTACTCCTATTAAGGCTATTTTCCCAGGACGTTGCTTTAGAAATGAAGCTACAGATGCCTGCCACGAGAACACATTCTTCCAGATGGAGGGTGTTATGGTTGGAAAGGATATTTCTATTTCAAACCTTATTTACTTCATGAAGACTATGCTTTCAGAAGTTTTCAGACGTGATATCAAGGTTCGTCTTCGCCCAGGTTTCTTCCCATTTGTGGAGCCAGGCTTCGAGCTTGATATTAACTGCCTTAACTGTGGCGGTAAGGGTTGCCCTTCATGCAAGCACTCAGGTTGGCTTGAGCTTTGCCCATGCGGTATGGTTCATCCAAAGGTACTTGAAGAGGGTGGTATTGACCCAGAGAAATACACAGGCTTCGCTTTCGGCCTCGGTCTTACAAGACTTGCAATGATGAAATATGGAATTAAGGACATCCGTGATTTGAACAGCGGCAATCTTTCAAGCTTGGCTCAATTCACTGATGATGAGCAGTAAGGGAGGGCGAAAAAATGTTTATTTCAATGAATTGGATCTCTGATTTTGTTGACCTTGAGGGTCTTGATAAGATGGATCTTATCGCAAAGTTCTCCCTTTCAACAGCAGAGGTTGAAAATGATATTTTCCACAAGGGTGAGGATTTATCTGGTGTTGTTGTTGCTGAGATTAAGTCAGTAGAGGAGCACCCAGAGTCAAAGAAGCTTCATCTTTTAAAGGTAGACGCAGGTGATGGAAAGCTTACAGATGTTGTTTGTGGCGCTCCAAATGTTCGCGTTGGTATGAAGACAGCATTTGCAAAGGTTGGAGCACGCCTTGGAGAAATCACCATCGCTCCAAGACCACTTGCAGGCTACGAGTCATGCGGTATGTGCTGTTCTGAAAAGGAAATCGGCATTTCTGATAACAATGACGGTATCATGGACATTACAGAGGATGTTGCAAATGGTACTGATATTAAGGACTTATACGAAATTGACGACATTATTTTTGAGGTAGATAACAAATCTCTTACAAACCGTCCTGACCTTTGGGGTCACTATGGTATCGCTAGAGAGTTTGCTACAATCGCAAAGCGTCCACTTAAGGAGTTTCCTACAATCGACTTAAGCTGCTATGACAATCTTGAAAAGATTGATCTTAAGATTGAGGATGAGCTTTGCCAGAGATATTCATCTATCAAAGTGGAAAATGTAGAAAAGAACGTTGCTCCTATGAACATGCGCATTCGTCTTTACTACTGTGGCATGAGAGGAATCAACCTTCTTACAGACCTTACAAACTACATCATGCTTGAGATGGGTCAGCCAATGCACGCTTTTGATTCGCGTAAGGTTGAAAAGATTCGTGTTAAGCGCTTCGACAAGCCATTTACTTTCACAACTCTTGACGGAGTAGAACGCAGCATCGATGAAAACACTCTTATGATTTGCAATGACAACACACCAGTTGCTATTGCGGGTATCATGGGCGGTCTTGATTCAGAAATCGTAGAGGATACTACACAGCTTACACTTGAGTCTGCTACATTTAACGCAGCTTCTATCAGAAAAAGTGCTGTAAGACTTGCGCACAGAACAGATGCTTCTGCTAGATATGAAAAGAGCCTTGATCCAGAGATGACTACTGTTGCCATCGCACGTTTCATGAAGCTTTTACTTGATATTGATCCAGGCGTAAAGGTTGTATCATCACTTACAGATGAGTATGCATTCCATTATCCACACATTGCTCTTGATTTTGATAAGAACTTTGTGGATAAGTACACTGGAATTGAAATCACAAATGAGCACATTGTGGATACACTTACAGCTCTTGGCTTTGGTGTGACACAGAATGGGGATAACTTCCATGTAGATGTTCCTTCATACCGTGCTACAAAGGATATCAGCCTTAAGGCAGATATCATCGAAGAAATCACACGTATTTACGGATATGACAACTTCGACTTAGTTACAACTACAGCACCTCTTTACCCAGTTCGTATGGACGAGGCAAAGAACGTAGAAGATAGAATTAAGGATATCCTTGTTAAGAGATTCAGACTTCACGAGGTTCATTCTTATGTATGGCAGTATGCTGACGAATACAAGAAGCTTGGAATGGAAGTAGAGGACAACATTAAGCTTGCAAACTCTACAAACCCTAACATTGAAACACTTCGTCGTTCGATTATTCCAACACAGCTTTGCCAGGTAAACTACAACACAGGCTATGCTACTGATTTTGGTATCTTTGAGGTTGGCCGTGTAGTAGAAGGCCTTAAGGAAGATGGTCTTTGCGACGAGCATAAAAAACTTTGCATTACATTATTCTCTAAGACAAAGTCACTTGAGACTCTTTACTTTGAGCTTCGTGATTTAGTTGCCGAGACTATTGAGGATGTTAGACACAAGGCACTTACTTATAAGAAGCTTGAGGCAACTCATTCTTATGAGCATCCAAAGAATCTTAACGCACTTGTACTTGACGGTGTAGAGATTGGTGAGATTGGTGTTGCACATCCACTAGTATCTAAGAAGATCGACAAGAAAGCTGCTATCGTATTTGCGGAAATTGATATTGAAGCACTTGCAGAAATCAAGCAGCAGCCTATTTCTTATGTTGAGCCTTCTAAGTATCCTTCAATTGAAGTAGATTTATCATTTGTAGCAGAGAAATTTTCTGAAATAAATGATACAATAAAGATGAGCGCTGGGAACCTTCTTAAGAAGGTTGGTGTATCTGATATTTATTCAGATGCAAACGGCAAGTCAATTACAGTAAGACTTCTCTTTGGTGATGATGAGCGTACACTTACTCACGAAGAGGTTCAGGCAGTAGTTGATGAAATCATCGAAAAGCTTAAGAATAAGGGCATAAACCTTAAGGGCTAAAAACTAATCATTTAATTGTTGGGAGGCAGAGGAATGGAAGAGAAGAGAAAAAACAAAAGACTGGATATTGGCGTAAAGGTTGAAATCGAACGTCTCGATGAAGACAATGTTACAACAGTCAAGTACATGACAGTTGAAGTAACCAATATTTCCAAGACAGGGTTAGCTTTCAGAGTACCTGATGTTCAGTTCGAAAATGGGGCATGTTTTGATGCTAAGATTCGTATCTGGACAAAGGAAACAATCGATGCAGTCTTTAAGGTAGTCAGAGCAAACAAGATTGACGACCATATTTATGAGTATGGATGTATCTTTGTTGGCATGACTGACACAGATGCTCTTAAGATTGAGATTTATCAGCTTTTCAACGATGTTGAATAGATTTAGCAAAGGGAGAATGTAAGTGGACACAAGTATTATTTTCCCTCATTTGCATATTACATTGGACAATGTTGGAAAAGGATTCTATATAGGATCCTTTTTCATTGCCTTTTATGGCGTGATTATTGCCATTGGTATGTTAGTTGGGGTTAGCGTGGTTTTGAAGGAAGCCAAGAGAGTTGGCTTTAACGAGGATACTTTTTTAGACATTGCTCTTACTACTATAGTGGTGGGAGTTTTGGGGGCCAGAATCTATTACGTGATTTTTGCCTGGGACTATTATAAGGACAATCCTCTTAGCATTTTTAATATTAGACAGGGCGGTTTGGCTATTTATGGCGGTGTTATAGCTGGCATAATTTGTATATACGTTCTTAGCAGGATGAAAGGATACAGCTTTTTGAAAACTATGGACGTGGCTATTATTGGTGTTGTCATAGGTCAGATTTTTGGCAGATGGGGCAACTTCTTTAATAGAGAGGTTTTTGGCCAGTACACAGACAGTCTGTTTGCAATGCTTCTTCCAATAAACGCTATTCGCTCAGAGGGAGATGTTACCACCGAAATGCTTAACAATCTTGTTGACATTGGTGGCGTGGATTATATTTCTGTTCATCCTACATTCCTTTACGAATCACTTTGGAACTTGGCACTTCTTATATTTATTATGTGTACCAGAAAAAATAAGAAGTTTGATGGCTACGTATTCTTTACATATTTGATTGGCTATGGAATGGGACGCTTCTGGATAGAAGGTGTTCGTACAGACCAACTAAAGCTGTGGGGTACTAGTCTTGCAGTTTCACAACTTATCGCAGCAATTTCTGTGGTGGTTGGTGTAGGCCTTATGGTTTATAACTATAAAAAATCTAAATAAATTGTATTTTTTTAAGTACATTCAAAGACATTGGAGTTTCCAATGTCTTTTTTTGTGCCATTTTTTATCAGATATTGTGTTTTTTGTGGTCAAGCCCTCCACTTTATACCACATATTGAAAATGTTAGAAAACACCGTATTTTCACGGGTTTGCACTTGCGTATAACGTTTTTTTAGTATAGAATGTAGTTAAAAGTGGAGGAAAGTGGAATAAAAGTGTCACAAAGTGGTGGAAAGGAGGAAAGTGCGCCATGTTCATGGGCGAGTACAGTCACAATATAGACGCCAAGAATCGTCTTATAATGCCTGCAAAGTTTCGTGAGCAGCTTGGAGAGCACTTCGTAGCCACCAAAGGTCTTGATGGATGCTTGTTCGTTTACCCAATGAGTGAGTGGCAGCACATCGAGGAAAAGTTTAGAGAGATTCCACTTACCACTAAAGATGCTAGAAAGTTCTCTCGTTTCTTCTTTGCAGGAGCAGCAGAGTGTGACATCGATAAGCAGGGCCGAGTACTTTTGCCTAGCAACCTTAAGGAATATGCAGGTATCGATAAGGAAGTAGTGTCTGTAGGTGTTCTTAACAGAATTGAAATCTGGTCTAAGGAAAGATGGACTACTGAAGGAACCTATGACGACATGGATGAAATTGCTGAGCACATGGCAGAGTTAGGATTGGGAATCTAATGGAATTTAATCATTATTCAGTTCTCTTAAATGAGACAATTGACAATTTAAATATAAAGCCTGATGGACTTTACGTAGATGGAACATTGGGAGGTGGTGGTCACTCATACGAGATAGCCAGTCGTCTTACCACGGGACATCTATATGGCTTTGATCAGGACACTGACGCCCTTAGGGCAGCTGGGGAGAGGCTAGCCCCATTTAAGGACAAAGTGACCACCATCCATTCCAACTACGAGTTTATGAAGGAACGCCTTACTGAGCTAGGGGTTGATAAAGTAGACGGTATTATGTTGGATTTAGGTGTTTCTAGCTTCCAATTAGACGAGGCTGAGCGAGGCTTCACTTACAGAGTGGACGATGCTCCACTTGATATGCGCATGAACAAGGACAACGAAATGACAGCAGCGGATATTGTTAACACATATTCGCCAGAGGATTTGACCAGAGTCCTTTTCACATATGGTGAGGAAAAGTTTTCTAAGCAGATTGTTAAGAACATTGTAAAAGCTAGAGAACAAGCACCAATTCTTACAGCGGGACAGCTTAACGAAATAATAGCAGCAAGCATCCCAAAGAAAGCCCAGGTAGGACAGGGGCATCCATCAAAGAGAACCTACCAGGCACTTAGAATCGAGTTAAACAGGGAGTTAACGGTCCTTGAGGACCACATAGACGACATGATTGATCTGTTAAATCCAGGTGGAAGGTTATGTATCATCACTTTCCATTCGTTGGAGGACAGAATCACAAAGGTAGCCTTTAAGAGAAATGAGGACCCTTGTACATGTCCAAAGAGCTTTCCGGTTTGTGTATGCGGAAAGAAATCAAAGGGTAAGGTGATTTCAAAGAAACCAATCTTACCAAGCGCTAAGGAGTTAGAGGAGAATTCCAGATCAAAAAGCGCAAAGCTTAGGGTATTTGAACGACAGGACTAGAGATTATATTTTTCAGTGGGAGTTATTGCTAGTTTTTATTGCGAGAATTGAGGAGTTATAAAATGCAGGAGTTACAGACATACTATTACAATGAGGGAAATGCAGTTAGGAAAGAAGTACAGCCTTACTATGTCCGTCCTGCCAGAGTTTTGCCTACACGTGAGCAGCGTGAGCTTGAAAAGCGCCAGGATGCTCTCATCAGACAGAAGATTACTGACAGAAGACGTGCCGCAGCCCTTAGAAAAAATAGAATATTGGCAGCTTACATGATTATAGCTGTAGTGCTGACCTGCGTTTTATTTGTAGGTTATGTTGGTTTGCAGACAAAGGTTTCTACTAGAATGAACCACATCGCTCAGCTAGAAAACGAGCTTTCTTCAGTAAATGCTTCTAACAAGGCTGCAGAGAGCAGAATAGCTACTACAACAAATCTTTCAGAAATTAAGGATAAAGCCATAAATGAGCTAGGTATGGTGTATGCAACTAGCAATCAAATAGTGTATTATAGTGTGGATGGTTCGGACTATATGAGTCAGTACCAGGATATTCCATAGGATAGATACAAAATGGCGCAAAATAGACGAAGAATAAAACCGAATAAAAAAATATTAAAAAGAATGCAATTCAAACTCTGGTTAGTATTCGGAGGTGTTTGTATTCTTTTTGTTGTTCTGATAGGACGTGTAATGTACATCCAGCAGACCAGTGGTGCTAAATACGAAAAGATAGTTTTATCACAGCAAAAATACGATAGCTCTATCATCCCTTTTCAAAGAGGCAATATCGTAGATGCTAGAGGTACAGTTCTTGCCACATCAGTAGATGTTTACAACGTAATCTTAGACTGCAAGGTTCTTAACGAAAACGAAGCCAACAATAAAAAACAGGATAAAGAAAGTGTCATCACTCCAACTGTTAATCTTGTGGCAGAGTGTTTTCCTGAAATAGAAAAAGAAAAGATTCGTGAACAGCTAGAAAAGCATCCAAAGTCCCAGTATCTTGTTCTCGCTAAAAAGGTTTCTTACGAGGAGATGTCTTCCTTTGAAGAAAAGAGAACCAGTGAAGAATATAAAGACAAGATATACGGCATTTGGTTTGAAAAGGAATATATAAGACAGTATCCATACGGTACACTTGCTGCAGCCACTATCGGTTATGCCAGCAGTGGTAATGTGGGCGTTATCGGTCTTGAAAATAAATATTCATCTGTGCTTAACGGCATCAACGGTCGTACTTACGGATATCTAAATTCCGATAGTAACCTTGAAAAGACTACCATCGATGCCACAAACGGAAATAACATCGTTCTTTCATTGGATGTTAACATTCAGACCATAGCAGAAAATGCGGTTAAGGAATGGAATGATAAAACAGCGGCAGCATGGAACGAAGAGCATCCAGATGAGCCAGAGACCTTTGGCTCACTTCATACAGCAGCTCTTGTAATGAATCCAAACACAGGCGAGATTCTTGCAATGGCTCAGTACCCGGGCTTTGACCTTAACAATCCTCGTGATTTGACTGGTTTCTTTTCAGCAGAGGATATCGAGGCTATGGACCAGGAGCAGAAGATGGATCAGCTTAACAAAATCTGGCAAAACTTCTGCATCACCTATACCTACGAGCCAGGTTCTACCTTTAAGCCTTTTACAGTAGCTATGGGCCTGGAAACAGGAGCTCTTTCAGGCAACGAGACCTTTAACTGCGATGGTGGTGAGATGGTGCCAGGCTATCCAAAGATTATCCACTGCGTTAACAGAAATGGTCACGGCGTAGAAACTATTGCAGATGCCCTTTCAAATTCCTGCAACGATGCTTTGATGCAGATGGCAAGAGCTATTGGCTCAAAGACCTTTGCAGAATATCAGTCCATTTTTGGCTTTGGTCAAAAGACAAACATCGACCTTCCAGGTGAGGCCAGCACAGCCAGCCTTATATATAGTGCAAAGGATTTAACTCATCAGGTTAACCTTGCCACAAACTCATTTGGTCAGAACTTTAACACCACAATGATTCAGCTTGGCTCAGCATTTTGTTCTCTTGTAAATGGAGGCAATCTTTACGAGCCACATCTTGTTACAAAGATTACTGACACAAATGGAAACACTATAGACGAAATCAAGCCTACTATTCTTAAAAAGACAGTATCTAAGGAAGTTGGCGATATGCTAAAGGAATACCTTCAGTTCGTAGTAGCAGAAGGTACAGGTAAAACAGCTGGAGTAGCAGGCTACACAGTTGGTGGTAAAACAGGTACAGCCGAAAAGCTTCCTCGTGGTAACCACAAATATTTAGTTTCATTTATCGGATTTGCCCCAGTTGAAAATCCTCAGCTGGTGGTTTATGTTATTGTTGATGAACCTGGGGTAGGAGCCATTGGTAACAATCAGGCCCACAGTTCATTTGCTCAGGAAATTGTTCATAACATTTTCGAGCAGGCACTTCCTTATATGGGAATACAGTCTAGCCTTACGGCAGAAGAGGAGGCTGCAGCGGCAGCTTCTCTTACAGAACACGCTCAGCAGCAGGCAGCTACAGAGGAGGGCGGTACAGAAGATACACCTGAAGGAGAGGATAGTACCGCAGACCCTACATTGACACCTGATGTGCCAGAGGGGCAGTAGCATTTAATAGAGATTAGAGAATTAGTTAGAGAATTGGAGTTTTATTATGTTTGAAGTTTTTTTACCTATGCTTGTAAGCTTTATTATTGTTTTGGTTTTAGGTCCAATATGCATACCTATTCTTAGACGCCTTAAAATGGGCAACACTGAAAGAGAATATATCAAAGAGCATAAGGTGAAAAATGGAACACCTTCTATGGGTGGTATCATGATTCTTATAGCCTTTGCAGTTGTTGGTTTTTATTTTGCAAAGGAAAGACCAGACATTTATCCTATTTTATTTATGACATTAGGATTTGGTATTTTGGGATTTATCGATGATTTGCTCAAGGCTTTAAAGAAGAGCTCTGATGGCTTAAAGGCATGGCAGAAGATGCTTGGTCAGATTGGTCTTACAACTGGTTTTGCTGTATATATGGCTCGCTTCTCAACAGTTTCAATGGAGCTTAGAATTCCTGTAACTGGAGCACTTATTGATATTAGCTGGCTTGCAATTCCACTTTTGTTTTTAGCAGTACTTGGAACAGTTAACGGCGCAAACTTTACAGACGGAATGGACGGTCTTGCAACATCGGTAACACTTGCTATTGCCGCATTCTTTGGTATGTCTGCAATTCATTTTTATTCAGACATTACTCCAGCCATCGCTGGCATGATTGGAGCCCTTTTTGGATTTTTAATGTTCAACGTTCATCCAGCAAAGATTTTCATGGGTGATACAGGTTCACTTGCCCTTGGCGCATTTGTTGTAAGTGTAGCTTACATGCTTAAAATGCCAATCTTTATTATCATTGTTGCAATCATTTACCTGGTAGAGGTACTTTCAGTTATCTTACAGGTTGGATATTTCAAGCTTACTCATGGTAAGCGCATTTTTAGAATGGCACCTATCCATCATCACTATGAGCTTGGTGGATGGTCTGAGGTAAAGGTAGTTGCAGTGTTTACTACAGTTACCATTTTCCTATGCGTGCTTGCGTATTTTATGGTCTAAAAGGTTGGGGAAGAGATTATGGTTAGAGAACAGGACGCTGCCCTCTCCAGAAAGGAGGCAAGGCGTCGTAAGAAAATAAAAAAGCTTTTGAATTTTGACTATACCCTGTTACTTATTATCGTATTCATTCTGGCTTTTGGACTTGTTATGCTTTACAGCACCTCGGCCTATGGAGCGGCTCTTAAAAGAGGTGACTCCGTCTATTACCTGAAGAGACAGCTTTTTGCTGCATGCTTAGGTTTTGTTGGAATGTTTTTCTCCACTAAAATAGATTATAGAAGATGGGAAAACCTTACTTTCCCATTTTATATATTTTCATTTTTCCTTTGTCTTGCGGTTATTTTCATGGGTTCTGACATCAACGGTCAATCCCGTTGGTTCAACATCGGCGGACTTAGTATTCAGCCATCAGAGCTTGGTAAGGTAGCTGTTATCCTGCTACTTGCTAATGTAATTAGTAAATCCCCTAAATCACAGCGAGATTTCAAGGTGGTAATGAAGACATTTGGAATATGCGTAGCTCCTATAGGAGCGGTAGTAGCATATAACAACCTTTCCACTGGTATTATTATCATGGGAATCGGCTTTATTATGCTGTTTGTTGCTTCACCTAAATACATGTACTTTTTTGGTATTGTAGGTGTGAGCTTTTTGCTGGTTCTTGCCACCATTCCTTTCGTAGGATACCGTGCGGGACGTATTCAGGCCTGGCTTCATCCAGAGGATTATATCAGTAGTACAGGCTATCAGACTCTTCAAGGCTTGTACGCCATAGGTAGAGGCGGCCTGTTTGGTAAGGGCTTGGGAGAAAGTATGCAAAAGTACATAGTTCCTGAGGCCCAAAACGATATGATTTTTTCTATCATATGCGAGGAGCTTGGTGTGTTTGGTGCAGTTTGTATCATTCTTTTGTATATTCTGTTGCTTTATAGATTGCTTTACATTGCAAATCACGCCAAGGATATGTTTGGGTCATATATTTGCATTGGAATCATGACCCATATTGCGCTGCAGGTTATTCTTAACATTGCGGTTGTTACTAATTCAATGCCAAACACTGGTGTTACATTGCCACTTATCAGCTACGGTGGTACATCGGTAGCCATCCTCTTAACAGAGCTTGGTCTTGCCCTTAGCGTTTCAAAGAATATGGAATTCAAGGGGGACGAGGAGGATGTCTAAAAGAAGAAAAAAACGTCGAAGTGTCTTTGGATTTATTGTTGTTTTGATAGAGCTAATCCTGGGAATCGGCATTATTCTTGCCATAGCAGGAGCGGCGGCTTACTATTTCTGCCCACTAAAGGATGTAACAGTAGAGGGAACAGACCTTTATACAAAGGAAGAGATAGTAGGATATGTTTTAGACGATGAATACTGCAGCAACACTGTTTATGCCTTTGTTAAGAACAAGGTATTTCCAAAGGGCGATGCAGAATTTATAGAATCTTTTGATGTGGCCATTACTGGCAGAAACTCACTTACCATCACTTGTAACGAAAAGCCAATAATGGGCTTTGTAGCGCTAGAGGATGGCAGATACATCTACTTTAACTATGACGGAGTTATTGTAGAGGTCAGTGAAAGCTTTATTGACAGAGGCTACATGAAAGTAGAGGGTGTTACCTGTGAGGACCCTAAAGTGGGAGATGCCCTTAATATTGGAGATGATCAGGTAGGGTATCTGACATCTTTAATCAAAATCCTTCAGAAAAACGACCTAATGCCAAATGTAATATCATATGATGAAAATGGTCGTATAACACTGTCATATGAAACCTATAGAATTTCCCTTGGTAGCCATGTGTATCTAGAGGAGAAAATCGACAGAGTATTGCGAATACTTCCAGAAATTGAAGGAATGTACGGAACACTACATGTAGAAAATTATTCAAATCAAAATACAGATATTGTATTTGAAAAAGACCCAGAAGTACAAGAATAAAATGCCATATTTATGTAAAAAACGGTTGCGAAATACCTAGAAAAAATATAATATTATAATAGTATTTTGGTATTAGAGAATTTTGCGACCTCCCGTAGAGGTTTGATAAAAGGAGGAATAAGGTTTTGATTAACATTACGACTGACGAGACAGGGGCTCCTGTCAGAATCATTGTTGTTGGTGTCGGCGGAGCTGGCAATAATGCTGTAAAGCGTATGGTTGAAGAGGGTATTGGGGGAGTTGAGTTTATCGGAATCAACACTGATAAGCAGGCCCTTGAATTATGCAAGGCGCCTACTCTTTTAGCTATAGGTGAGAAAACTACAGGTGGAAAGGGTGCTGGTGCTAACCCTGAGGTTGGCATGCGTTCAGCAGAGGAGAGCTCTGAGGATATTTCATCAGCTATCAAAGGCGCTGATATGGTATTCGTTACCTGTGGTATGGGTGGCGGTACTGGTACAGGTGCAGCTCCAGTTGTTGCAAAGATTGCAAAGGAGCAGGGTATCCTTACTGTAGGTATCGTTACAAAGCCTTTCCAGTTTGAAGGAAAGCCACGTATGAACAATGCTTTAAATGGTATCGAGAGATTAAAGGAAAACGTTGATACTCTCATCGTTATTCCTAACCAGAAGCTTGTTGAAATTTGCAATAAGAGCATGGGAATCGGAGAGAGCTTCCGCATGGCAGACCAGGTACTTCACCAGTCTGTTCAGGGCATCACCGATCTCATTACTAAGAATTCACTTATTAACCTTGACTTCGCAGATGTTACTACTGTTATGAAGGACAAGGGCTTAGCACACGTAGGTATCGGTTCTGCTAAGGGTGATGAGAAGGCACTTGAGGCTGTTAAGGCTGCTGTATCTTCTCCACTTCTTGAGACCAGCATCCAGGGTGCTACAGATGTTATCGTTAATATCTGTGGTGATGTTGGACTTAACGATGCTAACGAAGCTACATCTTACGTACAGGATATGACTGGCGCTGATGCTAACATCATCCTTGGTATCACAGTTGATGAGACTATGGACGACGAAGTATCTGTTACAGTTATCGCTACAGGACTTGGTGAGCCAGCTCCAGCAGGTGCTTTCAGAAGCAACACTGGTATGGTTTATCAGCAGGCTAGACCTACTACAGGTACAGACATGCTCTCAGGTATGAGAGGTGTTGCAGCTCCAGCAGGTCAGGCAGGAGTTACAAATCCTACACCTGTAGTTAACAGACCAGTTACTCCAAACCCAATTCAGCGTCCTGTTACACCAGCTGCTCCTACAGAGAGCACAGTACCAGAGCTTAACATTAAAATGCCAGACTTCATGAGTTCAATCAAAAAATAATGTAATCAAAGCTTTTTACGAGCCTTCCCAACCGTGGGAAGGCTCTTTTTAATGCTTTTATTTAAAGTAAAGGTATCGGCCCAGCCTGCTGCAAGCCCCCGCCCTGGAGGGTATGGCCTACGATTTCGCAAGGATTTTAGATTAACTTGGTGCCAAAAGGGAGCATAACGCGCGTGTACTTTTATTGGTTTTGCAATTCGAAGCTAATGTATAGGAGACGCAGACACCATGATTTTTTATACTAGACTCCAGTGGGGCCCTCAGGATAATTGCTGTTCCTATTACATTCACTAAGAAAAATAACGAAACAGGTTTTGCATATATAAGTACCTCGGCACATTCAACATCGTGTTTCAAGTGACCGCTTGCGCCGCCGTCCTAGCGGCGCATACTTATATATTGCAAAACCTGTTTCTATTTTTCTAAGTTCATTTCAAATGTCACAGCTATTATCCTGAGGGCCCCACGGGAGTCTAATAATTTAGACAGAGAGTGTCTGCGTCTCCTATACATTTGCGTCAGAATTGCAAAGAATTAAAAGAACACGCGCAATAAGAAATGCGACACTTGGCACCTAGTTAATCTTAATCCGAAGGCGATGTAGGCCATACCCTCCAGGGCGGGGGCCTGCTGCGGGCTGGGCCGATACCTTAATTCATAGCTTAATCACAGAACGGCCACAAATCTTTGAAATTATTGAGTTAACATTTATTTATGTTAGGGGAGTACGCAAAAAATAACATTTGCGGGGTGATTTGAAATGACTAAGAAAAGAGCAAAGGAAACTAGTAATTCAGTATCAATCAAAAACAGTGTGAAGTTTAAGCTTATTGCATCGATGCTATCTGTTGCAGCTATACCGCTGATTATTTCAGTGATAGTAAGCTATGTTACATCTACTACAAAGGCTAAGGCAGATGCTATTGATAGCTTGGAGTGGAAGACCTGGTACGTAGAGTCTCAGGTGCAGGTAATGTTTGAGAACAACAAATCGGCAATCACTTCATTTGCTGATTCGCCTTCAACGGTGGCATTTATGAAGGGTGATACATCTAACCTTAGTGAGGTAAAGGATTTGATGCAGGCCATCGACGGTAATATGGGTGATGGCAATGTGCTTGTACTTACAAGAGCAGATGGACAGATGGTCCTTAGAGATGATGACGGTGAGTTGACAAACATTGCTGAGCGTGACTTTTTTAAGGAGGCTATGGCTGGTGACTTTAATGTTTCTAATGTGCTTATTAGTGCATCAACAGGAAATAGAAGTATCAGTATGGCGGCGCCTGTTGTTGATCCAGAGACTAATAGAGTAATCGGAACCTGTCATAGAAATTGTAGCCTTACATCAGTTCATGAAATTTTGGACAACGAATGTGATAATGGATATATAGTAGATAGAAATGGTATTTTAGCTGCTCATGCAGATTTTGATATAACAGCTGATGATGAGCCTATAGATTGTAGTGGAAGTCCTTATATGCAAACAGATGAAATTGAGGGTACATATCTCTCATCAGAGCTTGGCTATTCTGCATATACGTCATATGCTAGAGACACTCTTTCAGGCTTTGTAGTATGTGTAAATGTAAGGGAAGATGATGTATTGTCTGCAGCAAGACGAGCTGTAATGATAGTTGTATTTATCGGCATTGGATTACTAGTAGTTGTTTTGATTTTCTCTTTGGTATTAGCAAACGGATTTACGAAGCCTATTGTTGCAGTTAATAGTTCTTTATCTGAGCTTGCAGATGGAGGATTTGCAACCATTGATGGCTACGCAAAACGTAAAGACGAATTTGGACAGATTGTAAATAACACTAACACAGTTATTGATAAACTAAAAGAGATTGTAGAAAACATTAAGACATCTGCTTCCACAGTAGGCAATTCTGCAGAGGAACTTTCTGATATGGCAAATCAGATTGCATCTACAACAGAGGGTGTTTCAAATGCTGTGCAGGAGATTGCAACTGGAGCTATTCAGCAGGCTGAAGAGATTCAGGAAGCAGCTGAAAACGTTGGAAAGATTACAGATGCTGTAGGTGGTGTTCAGCATTCTACAGATGACATGGAAGCACTGGCTGCCAAAATGAAGGAGGCATCAGAGGCATCTAGTAAGTCTCTTTTAACACTGCAGGATTCCAGCAGCGAAATGACAGATAAGATTGAGGAAATTGCCCGTACAATCGGAGCTACACAGGATGCAGTTAGCAATATCAATGAAAAGGTAGAGGGAATTTCTGGTATTGCATCTCAGACAAACCTTCTTTCTCTTAATGCATCTATAGAGGCAGCTAGAGCAGGTGAAGCTGGTAAGGGCTTTGCGGTAGTTGCAGAGGAAATCAGAAAGCTAGCTGATGATTCTGAAAATCTTGCTCAGGAAATTCGACAGGTAATGGATGTTCTTTTGAAGGAAGCAGAGGAAGCTGTTGCTGCAGCCGGTGAGGTAAAGCAGGGCAATATCGAGCAACAGGAGGCACTTGGTGAGACATTATCTTCTGTAAATGGAATGATAGAGGATATCGACAAGACTGTAGAGGGCGTAAAGCAGATTGCAAATGGAGCAACTACTTGTGTACAGTCTAACGATATCGTCAGCGAGACTATGTCATCACTTTCTGCTATTTCTCAGGAGAATGCAGCATCATCAGAGACTACTGGAGGCTCTGTAGAGGAGCTTAGCTCTACAGTTACAAACCTGGCTGAATCTGCTAACGAATTAAAGGATATTTCTGAGAAGTTGAACGAAGAAATGAAGTTCTTTAAATAAATATCAGAAAAAAGATTGACAACAATTAATTTGAATGATATATTTACTTCAACTTAATAAAGCACTAAACCGATGAGGGAGAAGAGTACCAATTCTTCGATGCTTTTTAGAGAGCTGCGATGGTGGGATGCAGTAAGCTAGGGTTTTGGGAATGGACTCCTGAGGGCGTGAGGAAATAGCAAATGCTAGAGTATTGCACGACGTAAGGCATACGTTAGTTGCCAGGGATATGATGGTATCCTGTAAGAGCATAGAATCACTCTATGAATCAAGGTGGCACCGCGGAAGAATTTTCGTCCTTGACAGAAACAAAATGTTTCTGTCAGGGACTTTTTTATTGGAGAAAGGAGAAAATGATGATTAAAGAAGCAATCGTAAAAATTGTAAACAAGGGAGATCTTACATACGATGAGGCCTACACAGTTATGAATGAGATTATGGATGGTGATACAAGTCCAACTCAAAATGCTGCATTTCTGGCTGCTCTTTCTACAAAGAGTGCAAAGGCAGAGACAACTGATGAGATAGCAGGATGTGCTGCAGCCATGAGAGAGCATGCCACAAAGGTGGTAACAAATATGGATGTATTTGAGATAGTTGGAACTGGTGGAGACAATGCACATAGCTTTAACATTTCCACTACATCAGCCCTGGTAGCAGCTGCAGGTGGAATGAAGGTTGCAAAGCACGGAAACAGAGCTGCATCTTCACTTTGCGGAACAGCTGATTGTTTGGAGGCACTTGGAGTAAATATAGCTCAGGACCCAGACAAATGTGTTGAGCTTCTTGAAAAGGTGGGCATGTGTTTCTTCTTCGCTCAGAAGTATCACACCTCTATGAAGTATGTAGGACCAATCAGAAAGGAGCTGGGATTTAGAACAGTATTTAACATCCTAGGACCTCTTACAAATCCAGCCACTCCAAAGATGCAGCTCCTTGGTGTGTACGATGAATACTTAGTTGAGCCACTAGCTCAGGTTCTTATCAATCTTGGAGTAAAAAGAGGAATGGTAGTGTATGGCATGGACAAGCTAGATGAGATTTCCATGAGCGCACCAACAAAGGTATGTGAGATAAAGGACGGATGGTACAAAGCCTATGTAATAGAGCCAGAGGACTTCGGATTTACGAAGTGTACTAAGGAAGAATTAAAGGGTGGCACTCCTGAGGAAAATGCAAAAATCACAAGAGAGATTTTAAATGGAGCAAAAGGTCCAAAGAGAGATGCTGTTCTTTTAAATGCAGGAGCATCACTTTACATAGGTGGCAAGGCAGAAAGTTTTGAGGATGGAATAAAGCTGGCCGCTGATTTAATTGATTCAGGCAAGGCACTTGAGACTTTAGAGAAATTTATTTTAGTTAGCAACGAAATTAAAGCGGGAGAAGATAATGACGATTCTAGATCAGCTAGCGGAGCATGCTAAAGAGCGTGTAGAACATGCAAAGAAATGTGAATCACTAGATTGCATAAAGCTAAGAGCCTATGAGCTTCCTAAAGGGAATTTCGAATTTGAAGAAGCACTTAAGAAAAAAGGTCTTTCATACATTTGCGAAGTGAAAAAAGCATCTCCATCAAAGGGAATAATCGCAGAGGATTTTGATTATATTTCCATCGCAAAGGATTATGAAAAGGCCGGGGCAGATTGCATATCAGTTTTGACAGAGCCTAAATGGTTTTTAGGAAGGGACGAATACTTAAGAGAGATTGCTAAAGAAGTAAGCCTTCCAATCATCCGAAAGGATTTTACGGTGGATGAGTACATGATATATGAAGCAAAATTGCTTGGTGCCTCCGCTGTACTTTTAATCGTATCATTGCTCTGTGAGCATGAGCTTAAGGAATATATACGTATATGCGATAGTCTTGGAATGACAGCACTTGTGGAGGCCCATGATGAGGCTGAGGTAAAAATGGCCCTAAAGTCAGGAGCAAGAGTAATCGGCGTAAACAATAGAAATCTAAATGATTTTACGGTGGATACATCAAATAGCAAAAACCTGAAGTCACTGGTTTCAAATGATGTGATTTTTGTATCAGAAAGCGGCATCGCAGGCAGGACAGATATAAAGGCACTAGAGGATGCCGGGGTGGATGCAGTATTAATTGGAGAAGCCCTGATGAAAGCTTACGATAAGGGAAAAATGCTAAGGGAACTAAAAGGAGAAGTAATATGACAACAATCAAGCTTTGCGGACTCAATCGAGAATCAGACATTGAAGTGGCAAATGAATTAAAGCCAGAGTATGTTGGATTCGTTTTCTATGAAAAAAGCAGAAGAAAGGTTTCAAAGGAAAAGGCCAGACATTTTAAAAATATGCTAAGCCCTGAGATTAAAACAGTTGGTGTTTTTGTAGATGAAAATCCAGCTTATATTCAAGAGCTGTTTAATGAGGGAATCATTGATGTGGCTCAGCTTCATGGTAACGAGGATGAGGATTATATTAAGGGACTGATGGACAACAACATTCCTGTTATTAAAACATTTAAGGGTACTTCTCCAGAAGAACTTATCAAGGCTGAAAAATCCAGTGCAGATATGATTTTGTTTGATGCTGGAAATGGTGAGGGCAAGTTGATTGATGACATGAAACTGCTTACCTACATTGATAGACCTTTTATCCTAGCAGGAGGCCTTAATCAGGAAAATGTGGCAGAGGCTATCCAGCTTATCAAGCCATATGGCGTGGATGTCAGCACTGGTATTGAAACAGATAAGCTAAAGGATGGCAACAAGATGAAGGAATTTGTTTCTGCTGTTAGAGAAGATAAGGGTGTGGTTAAATCCAAGGGCCGCTTTGGAGTCCATGGTGGTCAGTACATTCCAGAGACTCTTATGAATGCAGTGGCAGAGCTTGAAGAGGCTTACAACCACTACAAGGATGATCCTGAGTTTAATAATGAGCTTAAAACTCTTTTAGATGAATATGCAGGTCGCCCAAGCCTTTTATACTTCGCAAAAAAGATGACTGAGGATTTAGGCGGAGCAAAGATTTATTTAAAGCGTGAGGATTTAAATCATACTGGAAGCCACAAGATTAACAACGTGCTAGGTCAGGCTCTTCTTGCAAAAAAGATGGGAAAGACCAGACTTATAGCAGAAACAGGAGCAGGTCAGCATGGGGTGGCAACAGCAACAGCAGCAGCACTTCTTAACATGGAATGTGTAATTTTCATGGGAGAAGAGGACACCAAAAGACAGGCTCTAAATGTATATAGAATGAAGCTTCTTGGAGCAGATGTAATTCCTGTTACATCAGGAACTGCCACTCTTAAAGATGCGGTTTCAGAGTGTATGAGAGAGTGGACTAAGCGAATTGATGATACCCATTATTGCTTGGGTTCAGTTATGGGACCTCATCCATTCCCAACTATCGTTAGAGATTTTCAGGCAGTTATTTCCAGGGAATCACGTCAGCAGATTCTTGAAAAGGAAGGCAGACTGCCAGATGCTGTTATTGCATGCGTAGGCGGCGGAAGCAACGCAATGGGAAGCTTTTACCATTACATAGGTGATGAAAATGTAAGACTTATCGGTTGTGAAGCTGCAGGACGAGGTATCGATACCTTTGAGACAGCAGCCACAATCAACACTGGAAGCCTTGGTATTTTCCACGGAATGAAGTCATATTTCTGCCAGAATGAATACGGTCAGATTGCACCAGTTTATTCCATTTCTGCAGGTCTTGATTACCCAGGTGTGGGTCCTGAGCATGCATATCTTCACGATATTGGCAGGGCTGAATATGTAGCCATCACAGACGACGAGGCAGTAAACGCATTTGAATATATCGCAAAAACGGAAGGCATTATAGCAGCCATCGAAAGCAGCCACGCTATTGCATACGCTATGAAGCTTGCACCTACCATGAAAAAGGATCAAATCATTATGGTTACAGTTTCAGGTAGAGGTGACAAGGACTGCGCGGCAATTGCTAGATACAGAGGGGAGGACATCCATGAGTAGAATAACAGAGGCATTTAAGACAAAGGCATTTATCCCATTTATCACATGCGGTGATCCAGACCTTGAAACAACAAAGGCTATCATAAAGGAAATGGCTTCAAATGGTGCCGACCTAATAGAGCTTGGAATACCATTTTCTGACCCAACAGCAGAGGGGCCTGTGATAATGGAGGCAAACCTTAGAGCGCTTAAGAACCATGTAACAACGGATGATGTCTTTGAAATGGTTGGACAGGTAAGCAAAGAGGTTGATGTTCCACTTGTATTTATGACCTATGCCAACGTGGTATTTTCCTACGGCATAAATCGATTTTTCGAAAACTGCAAAAAAACTGGCATCGCTGGAATCATCCTTCCAGATGTACCATTTGAGGAAAAGGCAGAATTCGAAGAGGAGGCCATTAAAAATGATGTGGAATTTATTTCCATGATTGCACCTACCTCAGAGGATAGAATAGATATGATTTCAAAGGAGGCAAGGGGCTTTATTTACATAGTTTCAAGCCTTGGTGTTACAGGAGAAAGAGCTGAGCTTAACAATAATATAAAATCTGTTGTGGAGCGTGTAAGAAAAAACACTGATGTACCAGCTGCTGTAGGCTTTGGCATTTCTACACCAGAGCAGGCTGCAGCTATGGCGGACATTTCTGATGGAGCCATTGTTGGTTCTGCTGTAGTTAGAGTGATAGCAGAGTATGGCAAGGACGCCCCAAAGCATGTGGGAGAAATGGTAAAGGCCATGAAGGAGGCTTATCATGCATAACACCTACCCACAGCTTGAAGAGGTGAGAAGCCTTGCAGACAAAGGCCTATATAAGCGTATACCAGTTATGACAGAAATCCTATCCGACAGCATTACCCCTATTGAACTTGTTAAGGTTTTAAGACACAGCAGTCACCATTGCTTTTTGCTAGAATCTGCCAGCCAAAACAAGACCTGGGGAAGGTATACCTTTTTAGGCTTTGACCCAGAGCTAGAGGTATCCTGTGTGGATGCAAATCCAAGGGCTAGGCTAAAGGAGATTTTGGCAAATTATAAAAGTCCAAAGCTTGAGGATTTTCCGCCATTTACAGGTGGTCTGGTAGGATATTTTTCCTATGATTATATTAAGTATACTGAACCAAAGCTAAAGCTTGAAAACCATGGAGATGATGATTTCAAGGACATGGATTTGATGCTTTTTAACGATG
>JAEEGF011131475.1_pt1 | contig 21234 bp, 21 predicted proteins | sample 9134171 | NCBI WGS metagenome assembly JAEEGF01 (sample SAMN16246542, study PRJNA631951) | gut metagenome | biome: gut microbiome; feature: rumen; material: AP-attached | host: Bos | place: Iran: Karaj | collected 2018-10 | reverse complement strand
GCCGATTATAAACTATAGTCGCAATCCGACTCGCCGTTTGGATTTGTCTTTTGGCATTGATTATGCGGATTCTGCGGAAAAGGCGATGACCGAAATGAAACAGCTCGTCGATAACGATCCTGAAGTTTTGAAAAGTCCTGCACCTTCATTCTTTGTGTCTGCGCTTGAAGATAGCTCGGTGGCTGTCAATTTGAGAGTCTGGGTCAAGACCGCAAATTACTGGGATATGCGTTGCAAGTACATGAAGGCTGTGAAGGAACGCTTTGACGAAGTCGGTATTTCCATCCCGTTCCCGCAGCGCGTGGTGCATATCGTAAAAGAGTGATGAGCAAGGTTCGGTGCTTATGAATCATTCATTGAGTGAAACTTTATTTGCAGAAGCGAAGACGCTCATGCCGGGTGGCGTGAATAGCCCAGTTCGTGCATACGGTAACGTGGGGGCCACACCTCCGTTTATCGCTCGCGCCAAAGGTAGCCACATCTATGATGTCGATGGCAACGATTACATCGATTACGTGGGCAGCTGGGGGCCAATGCTTTTGGGGCACGCTCACGACGCGGTGATTAACGCGGTTGCAGAAACGGCGAAGAACGGGCTTAGTTTTGGCGCTCCTTGCGGGCTGGAATCGGAACTTGCGAAGCTCGTGATGAGTCTTGTGCCGAGTGTCGAGATGATTCGCATGGTGAATAGCGGCACCGAAGCGACTATGAGCGCCATTCGTGCTGCTCGCGGTTTTACCGGTCGCGACAAAATTGTGAAGTTCGAAGGTTGCTACCATGGCCATAGCGACAGCCTGCTTATCAAGGCTGGCTCCGGAATGCTTACCACGGGCAAACCGAGTAGCAAGGGTGTCCCGGCCGACCTTGCGAAATATACTCTCACGCTCCAGTACAACGATGTGGTGGGCGTGAAGGAACTCTTTGACAAGATCGGTGACGAGATTGCTGGCGTCATCGTGGAACCGGTGGCTGGTAACATGGGCGTTGTTCCTGCGAAGCCCGAGTTCTTGCAGACGCTTTCCGAAGAAACGAAAAAGCACGGAGCCTTGCTCATTGTAGATGAAGTCATGACGGGTTTCCGTGTCGGGATTCATTGCGCACAAGGTCTTTACGGCATTAAGCCGGATCTCACGACGTTCGGCAAGATTATCGGCGGTGGCATGCCGGTGGGTGCTTACGGCGGTCGCTTGGACGTGATGCAACAGATTGCTCCGCTTGGCGGAATTTATCAGGCGGGGACGCTTTCGGGTAATCCGGTCGCGATGGCGGCAGGGCTTGCCACTATGCGTGAACTGCATACTCACCCGGAATACTATGTTCACGCCGAGGCGATGACGAAGCGATTAATTGCAGGCCTTCAGAATGCCGCAAAGTCTGCGGGAATCCCGCTTGCTGCAAACCAGGTGGGCTCCATGGGCTGCATCTTCTTTACCGAAGGTCCGGTCACGTGCTTTGCTGATGTGCAAAAGTCCGATTTGGAACTTTTCCGCCGCTATTTCCTCGGGATGCTTGACGAAGGCATTTACCTCGCGCCGAGCCAGTTCGAAGCCATCTTCGTGAGTGCCGCGCATACGGAAAGCGACATCGACCGTACCATTGATGCTTCAAAGAAAGTGTTTGCCAAACTGTAAAATTTGCGAAAATTATAAACGAAAACGCTCCTTTTGGGGCGTTTTTTATGTCTTTTTTTATTTTGTTAAAAATTTTGAATCGAAATAATCTGTCGCCTTGCGGAAAATAACGGCCAATAAAAGCGTGGTGACAAGGCAAAAAACGAAATATAGGTATTTGTTGCTGTTCCAATGAAAATAATAACCGAGATTCATTGGTAAACGTTGAAGAATGTATATGCCAAAAACGTTGGCACCGAACCAGTTTAATATTTTGCTGTTCAGACGAATGTGGAATGATACGAAAACCATGGCAGAACAAAACGCCAAGAGCGCAATTTGACTATTGATAGAAGACTGAGGAAAAATTTTGATCCTAGCGAGAATCAAGGCTATGATGCTCAAAAATGCGCCCCACATCGTGAAAGATTTTTTGCTGACCCAAATTTCAACTTTGTCCTTATATGTGGAAAGGAATGCTCCCAACGGGAATGCGAGTATTGTATTTATCCAATAACTTCTTTCTTTCAACATGCTGATGATGGCTATGTACGCAAAAGTCATGGCGGTGATGAAAATCGCTGCGTGTTTTAAATTTCCCTTGAAAATAGACAATCCTGCAAAGGAAAAAACGTAGGCGCACAGAATTGCGAAAATAAACCAGTTTGAATTGCCAATTGATTCCCATCCGACGAGAGATGTGAGAAATTGCGAGATGGATACGTGGCGTCCGATAAACGAATCAAGAATTAAGAACAATATAACTGCAAAATCGAAATGCAGAAGCGTCTTTAGAATGCGTTTCTTCGGAAAAGAATATATGTAACTGGTTCCTTTATGTTTGACAGATTCAAAAATTCCGTAACCGGAATAGAATAGGAAAGGAGCGACTATCAGTTGTCCAAAATACGCACAGTATTTTTGCATCGCGATATCGAACCATTTGTTCAAAACGATATAGGTGCAGAAATGGCTAAAAAATACGGTGATGACGAAAATACCTTTTATAGTTTGAGTCTGGTCTATGGAACAATATGTTTGCAACAAGGCCTTTTTTGAGGGCTTTGCTGCAACAATTATAAGAATTGCTAACAGAATAAGGGGGACAATCATTTGTCAGAGGCTTCAGCGGAATTCGTTGCTGTGGTTTTCGTGGCAGTTGCGCTATTCGCGGTTTCTGCAGCGGTTGCAGCATTCGCTGAACTTTCTGTTTCCGCATTGGCCGCAGCGTCTTTGTCGCGGATTGTCGCACGGCGGATTTTACCGCTAATTGTTTTCGGCAGTTCTGTCACAAAGTCGATAATTCGCGGACTCTTGTAGCTGGCGGCAATGTTCTTTGCGAACAACTGAATTTCTTTCGCTAGATCTTTCGACGCTTCATAGCCTTTTTGCAACACGACTGTCGCCTTGACCGCTTGACCGCGGGACTTGTCCTCGACACCCGTCACCGCCACTTCCAAGACGGCGGGGTGCTTGTGCAGCACTTCTTCGACTTCGAAGGGGCTGATGCGGTAACCGGAACTCTTGATGAGGTCGTCGGTACGGCCTACAAACCAGTAAAAACCTTCCTTGTCACGGTAAGCCGTATCGCCTGTGTGATACACTCCTCCCTCGAAAACCTTTTCGGTGCGTTCCGGGTCGTTGTAGTAACCGCCGAACATGCCGAAAGGCTTGCCCTGGTCAATCTTGATAATCAGTTCGCCGACTTCATCATCGGCGCAGGGCTTTCCTTCGGCGTTCACGATTTCCATACGGTAGCCGGGGGAGGGCTTGCCCATGGAGCCTGGATGCGGTTCGCTGAAACCAAAGTTGCCCGTCGTGAGCGTGAGTTCGGTTTGGCCGTAACCTTCCTGCATGCGGATTCCCGTCTGCTCGTAGAACTTGTTGTAAATGTCCAAGTTCAAGGCTTCGCCAGCGGTAGTACAGTACTGCAAACTCGAAAGATCGTATTTCTTTATGCCGTGCTGCAAAATGTAGCGATAGACCGTGGGAGGGGCACAGAATGTCGTCACCTTGTATTCTGCCATTTTTTCGAGAAGTTTACCCGGAATGAACGTGGTCATGTCGTAAGTGAATACGGCGCTCCCAGCAATCCATTGTCCGTAAATTTTGCCCCAGAGGGCTTTGGCCCAGCCTGTTTCGGCAACAGTCAAATGGCGGCCTCCGTCAACGACGTGCTGCCAGTACTTTGCCGTCACGATATGGCCGAGCGGGTACGTATAAGTGTGGGCGACCATCTTCGGGTTCGAACTCGTGCCGCTTGTAAAATACACAATCATGATATCGTCGTTGTGCGTTGCAGCATCACCTACGGGGCGTTCGAACTTTGCCGAAAAAATTTCGTAGTCGTCGTAAAAGCTAATCCAGTTTTGGCGTGCGGTCTGGCCTACGGTTACGAGCATCTCGACCGATTGGCTCTTTGCTTTTGCCTTATCGACTTCCTTTTGCAGCGAGGGTTCGTCGTAAGTCACGACCATCTTGACTTTGGCTGCGTTAAAGCGGTATTCCAGGTCTTCGGCGGCAAGCATGTTTGTTGCCGGGATGGCGATTGCGCCAATGCGGTGCAGGGCCAGCAAAAAGAACCAGAATTCGTAACGGCGACGGAGAATCAGCATTACGCGGTCGCCTTTCTTGATTCCCTGCTCTACGAGGAAATTCGCCGTGCGCTGGGAGGCTAGCGACAAATCCTTGAATGTGAAAATATGGCTTTCGTCGTTATCATCGCACCATACGAGCGCTTCGCGTTTAGGCTCGTTCTTGGCATATTCGTCAACGACATCGTATGCAAAGTTAAAGTTGTCAGGAATAGATATCTTGAAATTCTTGTACAGGTCTTCGTAAGAGTCGTAATCTATCCTAGATATAAATCTGTTTAAAAGCATTTGAGTCAAGTTCCCGAAATTACAAGTCCTTGTACATGATTTTTTCACGCTTTGAGGAAATATAGCGCACCATGTTCAGGATGCGTTTTTCGCCAATCGTCCTGAAATCTTTGTCGTGGAAAACTAGTCGATGGACACCGCCCGGCAAGAACATCTTGAGGCAGGCGTAAGTCTGTGCAATACCGAGGAGCGGAGCCGGCAAAATCGAGAAACTCAACGTGCTCGAACGTGTTTTTTTGATGTTCCCTTTTACCCTTTGGTAAATACCGTGTAAGTCTTCGTAATAGTCGAAAATCGAAAGCGCCTGTTCCTTGAGGAACTTGTTCCCGAACCAAATCGGCGGGATGAAGCCGGACGGCTTGCCTGTGCCGTGAGCCTTCCACAAGGCGAGACTGCGCTTGAGGAGCGCTTGCGTGAAACGTTCGTCGATACCTGCAAATTCCGCTTCGTTGTTCGATACTAGAAGGGCGAGTTTACCTGCTATGCTGCGCTTCAGTGAAAGGTCTGCGCGGTGGCGTGCACCGTGGAGCATGATTTCGTAGCCTTCCTTCACGAATTTTTCGAGTTCTTCGCGGAACTGTTCCGCTTCGGATTCTGGAGCCGCTCCAAATGCGGGAATCACCGCGATGCTGATAGGAGCTCCCGCCGCTTCTGCAAGCTTTCTGATTTGGACGGATGCCTTCTTGAAGTTGTTCACGCTAAAGCTGTGATAGCAAAGGATGTACTTCTTCTTTTTCTGGTATGTCGCTTCGGCCGCTTGGATGTCAGCGATATCTTTATTCTGTTCCATAAATTACTCCTGTTCCTTGGAGTTTGTGGAAACATCTTCATCGAGCTTCTGCGTGATGAAAAGGTGGTAGAAGAAAAACAGCACGATACTGCAAATCGAGAATTTTAAACACGATTTGAAAAACCATTCAGACATACGACGCTCCTTTCATGTGTAACTGAAAGATATAAATTTTTAATCGCTAAAGACGACCAAAACCGCTTTTTCTTTAGATTGATAAAGGTGTAATTGTCGGCAGATCATCGTATCCGCCAAATCGAGCCCACCATAGCGCCATATCGACTGTAGGTTTGGTAATATTATAGGTCTTATCCCTATATGAGAACGTTCCTATAACTTTAGAGTTTTGATCTGTGCAATGACCTACACCAATATACAAGTCACATGATGTCAATTGTCCCGCATTCTTTAACTGTTTGTAAACGAGTTGCGAGGCAAACGCGGGCGTCGTTGTATCTTCGGCTCCAAGAAAGAATTTTACAGGACATTTTGTGATTCGCTTGCTTGTGCACTTTTCCAATTCCGTGCTCGAAAGATACCTGCCGTTAATAAGAGTGTAATCCGCTTTATCTTCGATTTTTGAACAATTTCTGGCAAATGGGTCAAGTCCATAAACTTTTTCTGTGCTATAACTTTCCGCATTGTCGAAACCGTAGAAGAATTTTAGATTGTCAATCGCTTTAGGAATGTTAAGTTGAGAATAAAGCATCGATATGGCGGGGGAATCGAGGACGCAGGCTTTGACAGGAATCGTCCCGCTTTCGATGAAATTCAATGCGCCCATTCCGCCTTGACTTTCTCCATAGACGTAAATTTCATTCCTGTCACAGTTCCACTCTTGGCATACTTTCTCGACCATTTTGCAGACGGACTCTATCCACATATAGTTACCGACTGGCCGACAGTAACTTATGTTGTTCTCATCTGCAAATGTCTGAGGAAGCCCATTGGAGGCGCAAACCACATATCCGCAAGCCGCAAAGAACTGCGGCATGAACTTGTCAACACCAATCCAGGAATCTTGATTGACGGGTTCGCCTGCACCGTGGAAAAATACAACAAGTTTCCGTTTTCCTGTAACTTGTTTTGTCGGGGTCATCACGACGCAATGGTCGTAATCGACAGCAGTACTCTCTTGGACAAGAGTATCGTCGTTTACGCTTCTGGCGTCTGCCGTGTGGACAGGCACGTCAAAAAATTCCACTGCAGAGTGTTCGATCGATTGAATCATAAAATGCCCCTATAAGTCCAAAGAAAAATGCTTGAATTAATGGTTGCTTGTAACGGAAACAATTACTCTTTGAACTTCTTGATGACGACAATCCCGTTGTGACCGCCAAAGCCAAGCGATGCCGACACGGCGACGTCTATGTTGCCTTCGACACCCTTGTGCGGAACGTAGTCGAGGTCGCAACCTTCGTCCGGGTTGTCGAGGTTGATGGTCGCGGGGTAGAACGAATCACGGATGGCGAGCGTGCTGATCATTGCTTCGATGACGCCTGCGGCGCCGACGCAGTGGCCGGTCATGCTCTTGGTGCTCGAAACCTTGATTTTGTAAGCGTGTTCGCCGAGCGCAATCTTGAGCATTTGCGTTTCGGTGAGATCGTTCAAGTGCGTCGAGGTGCCATGTGCGTTGTAGTAATCGACATCCGTCGGAGCGACGCCTGCATCCTTCAAAGCCTTGACCATCGCCTTTGCGCAAGTCTCTCCATCCGGGCGTGGGCTCGTGATGTGGTAGGCGTCGGCAGAAGAACCGTATCCGGCGAGTTCCGCGTAAATCTTAGCACCGCGGGCCTTAGCGTGTTTGAGTTCCTCAATTACGAGGATTGCTCCGCCTTCGCCCATCACAAAACCGCTGCGGTCCTTGTCGAACGGGCGTGAAGCCTTTTCGGGGGCGTCATTGAACTTGTCGGTGAGGGCGTGCATGCCCGCAAAACTCTTGATGGAATAATCCGTGATGGCGCTTTCGGAACCGCCTGCGAGGCATACGTCCAAACGCCCCGAGCGGACAGCGTCAAGCGCTACGCCGATGGCGTCCGTGCCGGAGGCACAGGCCGTGCAGACCGTCCATGCCGAGCCCGTGATGCCAAGCGCGATGGAAACATTTGCGCATGCTTCGTTTGCAATCAGTTCCGGCATCGCGAGCGGCGAAACGCGGCGTCTCCCGCCTTCGAGATATTTGCTGTAAGTCTCTTCGACAACGTCTTGACCGCCAAGCCCGTTCCCGGCGACGATTCCCGTGGTATCGGCGGCGATTTCTTCTTTCGAAAGGTTCGCGTCGGCAACCGCTTCGTTCGCGGCAGCGACGAGAAACTGCGTGAAGCGAGCCATGCGGCGGGCTTCCTTCGGGGCGATGCCGTGTTCTTCAGGCTTAAAATCCTTGACTTCTGCCGCGATTTTTACGGGACAGTTTGTCGCATCGAATAATGTGATGGGCGCAATGCCGCACTTGCCTGCCTTGATGGCGTTCCAAAGTTCAGGGGCGGACTTGCCAATCGGGGTTACCGCGCCCATGCCAGTAATAACAACTCTTCTTCTGTTCATAAAAGGATGTATTCACTTTTTAGTTTAATTTTTTTTCTAAAGATAGTTTTTTTGATGTGTTGTTTTTTCTCAAGTTGAAAAGTTGGCTTGAAATATCAAAATTTGCACGTTTTCTTTGATAAAATGTTATATTCATTCTTGAACAACTTCAAAGGAATGAAATATGAAAAAGTTGCTTTTGTTTTCTATGGTTGCTGCAGCTGCACTCTTCTCTGCTTGCAATGATGATTCCGACAATGATGTCTATTCTTGCGAAATCAACATGAATTACCAAAATCTTATGAGTATTCATGGTTGTGTCGAAGCTTCTGTCCAGGAAGATATGGATTATGTTTGCTCGTCGGCGAACAAAATGTCGCCTGGTTCTGGCAAAACAGGAACGGGCTGCCCTGGTGGTGCCGCGAGAACTTGTAGCGGGGTTAAGGGTGGCACAGAATATACGGCCTATTTCTACGATGCCGAAATGAAAGAAAGGTCTTGCGATCAAATAATGTCCGTAATTGATAATTTTGATGCCGCTATTCGATAATTTGTAATTTGTCATAGAATGTTTTTGCTTGAACTCTGAATCACAAAACAGAATTGGACTTGACTGTGTGTCAGGTCTTTTTTCTATCTTATGGGAAAACTTTAGAGGATTTTGAATGATAGTTTCTTGGATGACAACGAATAAGTGTAACTTGACGTGTAAACACTGCTACCAGGATGCTGGCGAAAACAAGGCGGCGGAACTTACGACTGACGAAGCGCTCAAGCTCATTGACGAGATTGCCAAGGCCGGATTCAAAATCATGATTTTCAGCGGTGGAGAACCGATGACGCGCCCGGACATCGTGGAACTTGTGGCTCATGCCCGCGAGCGTGGGCTTCGCCCGGTGTTTGGCACGAACGGAACGCTTATCACGCACGATTTAGCACTCAAGCTCAAGGAAGCGGGTGCCATGGCGATGGGTATCAGCGTCGATAGCATTGATCCCAAGCGCCACAACGATTTTCGCGGACTTCCGAATGCGTTTGAACTCACGTTGATGGGTATCGAAAACTGCAAGGCGGCTGGCCTCCCGTTCCAGATTCACACGACCATCATGGACTGGAACCAGAACGAGATTTTCGATATCATGGACTGGGTCAAGGAAATCGGTGCAGTCAATCACCAGATATTCTTCCTCATCCCCGTGGGACGCGGCAAGGAAATCGAGGGTCACGCTCTCCGCGTCGCCGAATACGAAGGACTCCTCCGCAAGATTATGGAAAAGAGCCGCACGCTCGGCATCCCCGTAAAGCCCACTTGCGCTCCGCAGTTCCTGCGCATAGCAGACCAATTGGACATTAAGACACGTTACAGTCGTGGATGCCTCGCCGGTATCGACTACTGCATCGTAAGCCCCATCGGTAAGGTGCGCCCCTGCGCCTACATGATGGAAGAAGCGGGCGATGTGCACGACACGCCGTTCGACGAAATCTGGGCCAATGCCGAGGTGTTCAAGAAGCTCCGCACCAAGGCTTATGCCGGTGCTTGCGGCAAGTGCAAGTTTAATGACCGCTGCGGCGGTTGTCGCGCCCGCGCCGCCTACTACCACGACGGCGACTACATGCAAGAAGATTCCTACTGCGCTTACGGGAGAGGGCTGTGAGTTTTACCGCAGAAGACGCTCAGTACATGCGCATGGCGCTCCGCGAGGCGGAGAAGGCCTTCGAGGAGAAGGAAATCCCTGTCGGTTGCGTCATCGTCAAGGATGGCGTGGTCATTGGCCGTGGCCACAACCAGATAGAGATGCTCAAGGACGCCACCGCCCATGCCGAAATCCTTTCCATCGGCACGGCATCCGGCAAGCTGGAGAACTGGCGTCTGGATGGTTCTACTTTGTATGTAACGTTGGAACCCTGCCCGATGTGCGCAGGCGCCATTCTCAACAGCCGCATCTCGCGCGTGGTTTACGGCTCTCCCGATACCCGTTTTGGCGGCTGCGGCACGACTATCGATGTCATCTCGAATAATGCCCTCAAGCGCGAGGTCGAGGTGGTGGGCGGTGTTCTCGCCGACGAGTGCCTCGGGCTGTTGAAGGCCTTTTTCCAGCGGATGCGGCTCGAAAAGGGCGATTCCGGCAACAAGGGCACGGAATCCTAAAAAATACGGGATTTCTGGGGGTGCGTTTTCCCCGTTTTTTGCCGAATATCTATATTCTAGGCATGAATTTTATCAAGTCTCTCTCCTGCTCTGTAGCACTCGCTTTTCTTTGTTCTTGCGACGGTAATGACGTTTCCCTGGCGTTCAACACCCAGAACCCGCCAACCCAGAAATACTTCCTGGAATCCTCGCTGGACGCCTTGCTGCCGGTCGATTCCGCAAACCCGAATCCCGAATCCATGCAGACCCGCCTGAATGTTCAGGCGACGCTTTCCGAACTGGTCGCCTACGACAACGGCTCCGGCCGCTTCGAGATGAAGATCGATTCTGTCCAGTACAAGAGCGACAAGCGTACCGTCGAGGACTACCTCTACATCGAGAAGTACCTTCTGACACAGCATTTCCAGTACAAGATGGCCTCCGATGGCGCGGTGAGCGAACCTGCTGTTGAAGACGTGGCCCTGCAGCCGGGAACCGAGGAACTCAACCTGCTCAAGCTGTTCATGAAGGTCCAACCGATTCTTCCGGGTGGCCCCGTGAAGGTGGGCGAGACCTGGAAGCGTCCGGTGGAAATCCCCGAGAAGGGCAAGGTGACGACGGTCTACAAGTCCTTTACCCTCGAAGAGGTGTTTCTGCACGATGGCGTCCAGATGGCGAAAATCGGCATGAACGTCCAGTACAAGGAAGTCGCGGATTCCACGGCGAACGTGCAGATGGAGAGCGACGACTTTATTGTCGGAACGGGCTCCATCCTCTTTGACGTGACGCATGGAATTGTGTCCTCGGTGAATCTTGAACTTTCGGGACACGTGAACGTGAACGATATTGTCGCGGGCTTCAAGGTGCCCAATATGCGCGTCATTCAGAAAATCAAGCTGAGGAGCGAAATCTGATGTTCTTTGGGCGTATAGGAAATGCGGTGGTTTGGATCGTTGCCCTCCTTGTGGTGGTGGGCTTTGCGGGCGAGATGCCGTTTCCGCACCCTGCCGATGGTGTCGTGCGCCTGACGGAAAAGGATAGCCCCTATATCCTGGAACAGAGCGTCGTGGTCCCGGTCTCCGATACTTTGGTTGTCGAGCCGGGCGTGACGGTCCTCATGGGCGAGTATGCGAAGCTTACTCTTCGCGGGCCGGTCCGCATCCTCGGGACGGAGGCAAAACCGATCGTCTTCAAGAACGCCGATTCCAGCGGGAACTGGAACGGAATCCATTTCGTGTCGTCCAACAGGCCTTTCGAAGTCAAGAACCTCGTGGTGGAGAACGCCTTCCGCAATACGGTGTTCCGTTCCCGCGGCATATTCGAGAATGTCCATTTCGTGAACAATTACTACGGGCTGTGGATCGACGATGTCCCGGAAGTGTTCCTTTCGCGCTGCGATTTTGTGCGCAACCGCTTTGCGCTGTCCGTGAGGGCGGGCAAGGTCCTTGCGGCCGATACCAAGATTTCGGGCAATGTCTATGGCCTCTACCTGGAAGCGGGTGGCGACTACAAGGGTGACATGTCGCTCATCAAGGATAACCTCGAAGCCGACGTGCGCAAGGAAGCCGATGAACTTTCCCGTTCCGGCAAACGCGTGAACCGCAGCATTTGGCAGGCAATCGAGACGGGATTCTAGGGGGAATTGTGGAAGAGTCTTTCCGTCGCGCCATAAGGAAGATGACCGGGGTCAGCATTCGTCTGAACGATTGCCCCAACCGCTCGTCCATGGTGGCGGACCTTTCTCAGTCGATGATGGTGACGTGGTCCATTGCGCTGTTCGAGCACATGGATGCGCTCCTCAACAACCTGGAAGAGGCGGTCGGCGGCTCCGAGCAGATTTCGTACAGCGAGACCGCATGGAAACTCTGCGATGCGGGGTTCCCGCAGATCATGGCCGACGCGAACAAGCTTTATGATGAGTTCCGCGCCAAGTGGATCCAGCGATTCTCGACGGAAGAGGTGATGCGCCTGCTTCTGGAAGGTGGCGATTTCTTGCACCATGACGAGGAAAAGGGCTGGATGCTTACGGTGAAGAACAACAAGCAGGATATCAGCGCCTTCTATTCCGCGACAATCCATTTGCTGGTGAGCGATGCCGAGCCGCTGTTCGTGCGCATGCATGGCCGCGTGATGCAGTTGCAGGAAAAGCTCTGCAAGTACTGGCATTCCGAGAGCGCCGTGGATGCAGTCTCGAAATTGCTCCCGTGTCTGGAATCTTCGCTCCGCGAAAAGGAAAACACGATTGTGTTGTCCTTGCGCAGCTCGCTCAACGCCCTTGCCAAGAAGCGCTTTGCCGCCGCGTTCAATACCAAGGGGGCTCCGCGATATTACAGTTCTGCTGCCTCCTGCGCTCGAAACGTGGGGCGCTTCTGGAATCCGCATTATGCCTACGAGAACGGGTTCCTCGCCTTTACAGATGATTTTTGCGACTACGCCCGCGGGCTTACCATGCACATTATCGAATGGTACCGCGACAAGTGGTTGCTGTTCCTCCGCGGATTCTCCCGCGGTCAGTTGAACCTTTTTGAAACAACGGCCTCGATGGAGGCCTAACCTCAAGGAATAAGATGAAGAACGCATTCAACTCGATTCTGGTTCTCACGGTTGTCGGACTTGCCGTTCTGGTAGCCGGAGCTGTTTACTTCGGAGCCCCGCTCTTCGGCTGGATTATCATGGCGGCCATCTTTGCCGTGTTCGTGATTGACCAGTTCCGGCTTCTCTCCGCGTTGAAGACCATGCGCTCGGAAGAAGACGGGTTTGTTTCCCGCCGCTTGAACCAAGCCCGTGATTTGCTCAGCAAGGGCGTGCGTCTGGATTCGGCGATCGCGTTCGAGGTGCTTTCGAACAATTCCTCCGTGCCTGCCCCGCGCAGCTCGGGCGGTACGGTAATCCTTCTCGGCTTGATGGGTACGTTCTTCGGTCTCATGTATTCTGTCGCGACTGCGGGCGTTGCCATCGACAACTCGACGACCCAGGGCACACTCGATACGATTCAGGTGCTGTTCGGTAACATGAAGGGTATTTTCGGTACGAGCCTTTGCGGCCTCTTTGCAGCCCTCGTGCTTGGCGTGTCGCGTGGACTTTTCCTGGGTTCCCGTGACGCCTTTATCGCGCATCTGGATGCTATCACGCTTGATCTGCAGGGTGAATCCGCCGGCGAAAACGAGAAGAACAAGGACGAGCTTGGCCGCCTGTTCGATTCTGTCGAGAAGAACTTGTCCGAGGTCGTCGCTTCCGTTCAGAAGAATCTTTCGGAGACGACTGCAAAACTCGAACAGTCTCTCGCTGCGGTTATGGCTGGCGTGAACAAGGCTGTTGAAGGGCTTGCTCCCTCGGTTAACGCTTCGCTTTCCGGTGCGTTTACCCCGATGGAACAGAATATCAAGGCTCTTGCGGGTTCCATCGAATCGATTCCTGGCAAGCTCGACGAAAAGTTGAATTCGATTTCTTCGAGCCTGAACTCCGGCCTCGAAGGCATCTCTTCGGGTGTCAAGGATGGCCTTTCGGGCGTTGCCGCTGCGACAGAGAAGTCCATGGACAGCGCGGTGAAGAACATTGCCGATTCCGTCGCAACGCAGGTCAGGCAGTCGGATGAACAGTGGAAGGTCTTTATGGATAAACTTGCTTCCGAAAGTTCCGCAAGTACGGAATCCCAGAAGCAGGGACTCGAAACGCTCAAGAATGTCGCCCTGCAGGTGGCCGAGAAGGCCCAGGCGGGTTCTGCCGAGCTTTCCCAGTCCGTGGCCGAAAAGCTCTCGGCGCTCTCGAACGATATCCTTTCTGCTTTCCAGAAACTCTCCGAAACATCGGCGACGCTTCTCGAAGCCCAGAAGGCGCTTACCGAAAGCATCGACAACCGCGTGGTCAAGGAGAAGGAAGCGACCGACGCCCTTGGCGGAAACATTGTGCAGACGGCAGAACTTATGCGCGTGAACCAGAGCGAGCTCAGCGCGAACCTCGAAATGCTCCGCGCCGCCCTCGAGACGATTCTCGAAAAGCTCAGTGGCGATACGGCGGAACACGAGGAAGAAGAAAACTTCGTGGAACACTTGAACCAGTCTCTCGAAGCCTTCCACGAACGCGCAAGCGAAGTGCTCGTGGAAAATGCGGTCAAGACACAGGAAATCCTTCTCGAAGTGCTGGAACAGGCGCAGCGCGCTTCCATCGCACACAACGCTCCGAAGGCAGAGGGCTAACCTATGCGTCTGCGTCGCGACGAGAACACCAATCCCTGGATGGCCTATACCGACCTCGGCATAGCCTTGGTTTCTCTGTTCATCCTTGCGTTTGTCGCCATGGCGACCTTGAAGGAGCAGAAGGCCGAGGACTTGACGCGTACCGAGGAGGAAGTGCTCAGCTGCCAGGAAGAAATGCGCAAGATTGCTGCCGAACGCAATGCGCTTTTGGCAAAGAGCCTGCAGACTTCCATCGAGGCTGGGCTTATCGCTCTCGATGATGGAAAGATTCAGATCCAGGCGTCGTTCCTTTTCCCGACAAGCGGGGCGAACCTCACGGACGAGGGCGTCTCCGTCATCAAGGGTATCAGCAAGGGCCTCCTGGATGCGCTCGATACGGGTGATGTCGTGATGGTGAGCGGCTTTACCGACGACACTCCGTTCAGCTCGAAGGTCAACTATACCAACTGGCATCTTTCCTCCGAACGAGCCGTGAACGTCGTGAAGGCGCTGGTTGCCCAGGGATTCCCGCCTGACCGTATCTTTGCTGCGGGCTTTGGCGAATTCCAGCCCAAGTATCCCAACGATACCGAAGAACACCGCCGCTTGAACCGTCGCGTGGAAATCGGTGTCACTCCTCTTAGACGCGAGAACTTCCACTGATGAACGAAAGGGTTGAATCCATACGTCGATCCGTCGATGCCATCCGCAAGTCCGGGACAATCCCGCACTGGCGCATGGTCTATGCCGACAGGCTCCTGGAACGAGCCTGCGACTATATCGCGATTGACAGGGAACCCGAAGCGAAGATGATGCTCGATAAGCTTTCCCGCTGGGTGGGGGCACATACGCCCATGGCGAGCGGGAAGACTTACGATACGCGGACCCCGATGGTCTTCTGGAAACCCGATATGCTGCGCGAAACGGTGCGACAGATCCGGGAGACTCTTGCCCGCAGGAAGATGCTGATTCCGCCTACGGAACGTGCTTCCATCCAGCGTCGCCTCGACATGGTGGAGGAGAGAATCTCGAAAGGCAAATGCCTGGATGCGCATGCCGAACTTATCTCGCTGCGCAGCACGCTTATTGCCCGCTTGCGTCGCTCGTTCCGCGCCCGCCTCGTGGCATCTACCGATTACCGTGGCGGCATGCTGGTTCAGCCTGCCGGAAGCCTTGTCGGTCCCTACAATTCGCGTCACACGCTCGAAGAGATGTTCCAGATCGTGGGCGAGAGGGATCCTATCTGGATTGAAGACTTTCTTGACGTCTACAACGACCTTTTCCGTATCGCGGAACGCCTCGTCCCGCAAGAAAAGAAGTAGTTTTTATATACAAAGTTTTCAAGGGAGGAATTATGCGCTTAGTTTGTGGGCTCGTATCGACCATCGTTGCGCTTGGTGCAGTGGCTTTTGTGGGTTGCACTGGTCCGGAATATGCAGCAGGGGATACCGAATATTATACCATTGAGGATGGCTACTATATTGACCAGCGCGATGGCAACAAGTATCGTGTAATCAAGGTAGGAAGTGATATCTGGATGGCCGAGAACTTGCGCTATGCGGATAGTTCTGCCTCCCCGAATCTTAAAGGCAACATGTGGTGCCCGGATGACGATGCTTCGAAGTGCAAGAACTTCGGACCTCTCTATTCCTGGACTGCGGCCAAGGACATCTCTGAGGATTATGCTCAGAAATCTTATGGAAACGGCTATTACAGGCTGCAGGGAATCTGCCCGGAAGAATTTCGTCTGCCGATGAATAGTGACTGGGTCTACCTAAGCAAGGTTGCCGAAAAATACAGCGGCTCCAGGTCTGTTGCCGAAATGCTGAAGTCTCCCTATGGCTGGGAAAGCTGGGGGAACGACTCCTATATCTACGATTCCACAAAGTACAGCTTCGACGCGCTTCCTGCCGGGAGACGCAATATCGAGGGCGGGTTCCTGGAAAGCGGATTGTTCGCGTTCTTCTGGACTTCAGAGGAAATTGACGATGCGACCGCTTCGGGCTGGACCCTTCGCGATGATAACGACGTGCTTGATTCCGGAATGTATTACAAGGGACACGGAATGTCGGTTCGTTGCATCGCTACGGAGCCGGAATCTATGAATTGGGTTGGAGACGAAGGCAATAGCGGATTCTATTTCTACTATGAACTCCTTGACGATGGGGACCAGGTGTACAAGACCATGAAAATAGGGAGATACGTCTGGATGGTCGAGAATATGAATAGGAAAACTGCCGATAGCCGCTGCTATGGGGATAAGGAATCGAATTGCAAGAAATACGGAGCGCTTTACTCCCAGAGAGAAGCTTCGCTGGTTTGTCCGGTCGGATGGAAGTTGCCAAGCTGGGTTGAGTGGGATAATTTGTTTGCGACGGCCGGCAATGATGTAAACGCCTTGAAGGCTGTAGGTGAGTGGTATATGGCGATGGGGACTGATGCGCTCGGCTTTGCCGCATTGCCTGCCGGTATTTATGACAATGGCTCTTATTCCGATTTGACCATGTCTGCAAATTTCTGGATGGCAGATGAAAAAGATGGATATGAAGCTGGTACAACCGGAAGAACGTTCAGCTATCATTCTTCATCGATGACTACCGGACTCTTTTCTTCCAGTACTTATGCGTCCGTACGTTGTGTCAGGGATGAAACAATATATTATTGATTTTTTTAATTGAGAATATGATGGAATGTAGAATCCTGATGCGTTTTGTCGGCAATAGCTCCGACTTGGAATCTATCTGGAACGAACTCATGGAGCGTTTCCCGGAGGCTGACCTGCCGAGCGCGGATTCCGGCGACTGGTATGGCGTCGACGACGTGATGATGGACGAGTACGAATGCCGCTTCGAGGAACTGCCGGAAGAGGAACTCCTCGCGATGGACGGCTCGGTGCTTGTGGAAGAAGAACTTCCCGAGGAATTTTTCGATGAGCTGATGGAACGCTTCGAACATGTCTATGGCGTGTTCAAGTGGTCGTCGATGGAAGTGGGTGTCGGTTGCGGCACGAGCGAAGGCTGGGGCGAGTTTATTTCGGACTTCGCGGACGACTACTCCGACGAGGCGAACGAGATTTCCGAAGCCGTCCTCGGGTTTTAACCGCCCGCCGAAATTTTATCACAGATCTCGGTGAGCATGCGTTCGTGCGTGCAGACTTCGGGCGAGACGCCTTCGAGGCGCCCGGTGGTGTAGAACGACGTGCAGGCGCATTCGTGCATGCTGCAGCGGTGGCGGATATCGCAGCCTTCGCATTCCTGCTTGTCGCTTTCGAAGAATGCGCGAACTTTGTTGCATGCTTCTTCATCAAAGCCGGTAAATACGTTCCCCAGCAGGTACGGCGCGTGTTCCTTGCTGGTAATGAACCGCGAGCAGGGGAAAATGTTCCCGTTGGTCGCTACCCCGATGTTACCGTCATACACGTGGCAGGAATATTGCCGTAGCCTTTTTCCTGAAAGCATTAGTTTTACTTTATCCTGAATAGTCCCGAGGAAAAATTTGTCGTTTGCCTTGCGACATTCGAGCCAGTAACGCGCCATCCCGCGGTACTGTAGTGCGAGCTTTTCGAAATCGTCTCCGGTCCACTTGCTGTCGAAATCCACGGCGGTCGCGATGCTCCTGAATCCTTGTGCGTGCAGCCATTGGATGCTTTCTGCAAGCGTGTCAATGTGCGCCCTAGTGATGGTGCTGAGCGCTGTTGCCCCGAGCTTCACGAGTCTCGGAATGTTCCTTTCGATATCCTTGAAACTGCCGGTGCCGTTTATGGTGCGGCGCGCGATATCGTGATGGTGTCCGGGACCGTCGAGCGAGAGGAAAATGTTGAACTTTTCCCTTTCGCAGAAATCCAGGAACTCGTCATCGAAAAGCGTCCCGTTCGTGTTGATTACGAAATCTAGCCGAAAGTTATTGCCGGCGCGGCCCTGTTCCATTGCGTCGGCGACTAGGCCCTTCGCAAATCCGACGGCGCCCACGATGGCGTCTTTGCGCAGGAGCGGTTCACCGCCGAAGAACGAAACGATCAGTTGTTTTTGCCCGAAGGCAAGAGTGCGTTCAAGACCGGCGCGGATTGCCTGTTCAAGAGTCGTATCGTCCATGACCGCATGGCGCGCGCCTTGCGTTTCTTTGTAATAGCAATAGGAACAGCGCAGGTTGCACTGTTCCGTAAGGCATAGAATCAGGTTCATCCGGTGATGTCGTCGCGCTCGAAGGTGGTGACCATGCTGGCTGCCATGCAACCGTCGGGTCGGTCTTCGCACATGTGTACTTGGATGCACCACGGGTCGTTATCCGGGCATACATCGCTGTAGTCTTTCGAAGAGCTTGAGGGGTCTGCTGGCCAATAGTTCCATCCGCTGTGCGATGAACTTGACGGTGTGTCGTCGGAACTCGCGGGTGTAGCCTCGCTTGACGATCCCGGTGCAACCGTAGAGCTCGTCGGTGCTGCTTCGGAACTTTCGGGCGCGGCCTGCGAACTGCTCGATTCCATAAGGGAAGATATGGCTTCGGCGACGGAACTGCTGACGGGTTCCTGGCTCAGCGGAATATCTACAATCTTGCTGGAACTGCTTGGCGTGTTTTCGACCTGGCTTGAACTTGCTGCCCCTTCCGTCTGGCTGGCGCTGCTTGTAGTTTCCGGAGAGTTTGCGGAGTCGGGGAGGACGGAATCGTCGGACGAGCTGCTGTCGTCGACGGGAAGACCGACCTGGCCCGAGGTCGGTGAAGAAGAGTCGTCGCAGGCGTTCAGCGTGAAAGCTGCTGCCATGCCAAGCGTAGCGGCGATGGCGCTCTTGGCTGCGGCGGAAAGTTGCTTATTTCCGGTAATCTTCTTCTTTTCGATTTTCATTTTTCCCTCCTAATAATTAAGCTTCCACATCCGACCTTTCAAAGGTGGAAATCATGCTGAACAGCATTCCGCCGCCGTTATCGGGGCAGAGGTACAGGTGGCCGCCAATGTCTACGGGAGTCCCTCCCGGATTTCCTTGGCATGCATCCTTGATTTCCTGCTCGGTGGGCTCACTGGACGAACTTTCGGGCTCGATAGTTTCGGAACTTGTCGGTTCTGCGGCGGAGCTGCTTGATTCCAGCGCAGACGAAATGGCATCCATGAGTGAACTACTGACGGGTTCTTGGCTCAGGGGAATGTCGAAGGAGCTGCTCGAAGTGCTTGGTGCGGTTTCGACCTGGCTCGAGGATTCCGGCGTACTTTCGCTACTGCCCGGTTGTTCGATATCTTGTTCTTCGGGGGCGACATCTCCGCCCTGCGGCCCCGGGGTGGCTTCCTCGTCGTCCTTTGCCGAGGAACTGTCGTCGCAAGCGCTAAGTGCAAGCGTTGCACTCATCCCGAGTGCGGCGGCAATGGCGCTCTTGGCGGCAAGGGAAAGAACCTTGTTCTGGGAAACTTTGCGTTTTTCGATTTTCATGACTCCTCCTATTTAGATATAAATATATGCGATTTTGAGGGGTATATGCCGTTAAAAAATGTAAAACAACATAGAAAAGCCCCCGTTTTACGGGCGCATGTTTCATAAAGCGCCGTCAGGCGCCCACGAAAATAAACCGCCCGAGAATCGGACGGTTTATTAAGTGTCGGGAGGGTCTTAGGGAGGGCTAGCCCGGTGGGCGCCCGCCCTAATCTCACTAAGTTTTGTCTTCGCCGCGGAGCATGATGACCTTGCCCGTGCGGATGTATTCGACAATCTCGAACTTCTGCAAGAGGCTCTTGAGCGTGTCGACCTTCATGCTGTTTCCGGTAATCTGGATGATCATGGAGGTGGCGGTCATGTCCACGGTGTTGGCGTGGAAGTGGTCACACAGCTGCAGAATTTCGGTACGCTGGTCGGGAGTGCAACGCACCTTGATGAGCGCGAGTTCCTTCTCGACGGCATCCGTACCGGTATGGTCCTTCGCCTGCACCACGTCAACGAGCTTCTCGAGCTGCTTGATGATTTGCATCAGGATCTCGGGATTGCCGTGGGCGATGATGTTCATGCGGCTGAAGTTTGGGTCGAGCGTGGGGGAGACAACGAGGGAATCGATGTTGTAGCCACGGCGGGAGAACACGAGAGCGATACGCACGAGCACGCCCGGGCGGTTCGCCACCAACAAACTAATGGAATGTCCTTTATCGATCATGGTAATGTCCTCCTGTTAGGTCGATCCTGTGGGCTTTTCGAGTTTGGACTTGGGCGGCTCGGTAATCATGCTCGTGATGGGAGCGCCTGCCGGAATCATCGGGAACACGTTGTCTTCCTTCTCGCATTCGCAATGGATGAGAATCGGGCCGTCCTTGTATTCGAGCGCCTTCTGGATGACGCGTTCAGCGTCGGCGGCACGCTTGATGCGCAGTCCCGGGATGCCGTAGGCTTCGGCGAGCTTCACGAAGTCGGGGTTGCCCACCATGTCCACGCTGGAGTAGCGGTGATCGTAGAAGAGTTCCTGCCACTGGCGCACCATGCCGAGGTACTTGTTGTCCATCACGAAGATCTTGATGGGGAGCTTGTGGATGGCCGCGGTAGCGAGTTCCGCTTCCGTCATCTGGAAACCGCCGTCACCGCTGAAGCTCAAAACCGGCCAACCGGTCTCGTTGCCGAATGCGGCGCCGATGGCTGCGGGGAAGCCGAAGCCCATCGTGCCTGCACCGCCGCTGGAGTGCAGCTGGCGCGGGTAGTTGATATCGAAGAACTGTGCGACCCACATCTGGTGCTGGCCCACGTCGGTCGTGACGATGGCCTTGCCCTTGGTGAGCTTGCTTGCAGTCGCGATCACGTGCTGCATGCGGAGTCCGCCCTGCTTGGGGTAGGTGAGCGGGAAGCGCTTCTTCCAGGTCTGGCAAGTCTTGATCCATTCGGCGGTATCGAGCTTGTGGACCATCGGGAGGAGTTGCTCGAGCACGAGCTTAGCGTCGCCGCACATGAACACATCCGGTTGCAGCACCTTGCCTTCTTCGGCAGGATCGATGTCGATGTGCATCTTGACGGCGTCCTTGCAGAACACTTCGAGCTTGCCGGTGATGCGGTCGTCCCAGCGGCTACCGATGGAGAGGATCAGGTCGCAGTCGAGCACGGCCTTGTTCGCGTACACGGTGCCGTGCATGCCGAGCATGCCGAGCGAAAGCTCGTGATCAACGGGG
>JAEEGF011086703.1_pt1 | contig 21234 bp, 14 predicted proteins | sample 9134171 | NCBI WGS metagenome assembly JAEEGF01 (sample SAMN16246542, study PRJNA631951) | gut metagenome | biome: gut microbiome; feature: rumen; material: AP-attached | host: Bos | place: Iran: Karaj | collected 2018-10 | reverse complement strand
TAGAATATCAGGTGGTTATCGCGGCGGGGTCCCACCTCTTCCCATTCCGAACAGAGAAGTTAAGCCCGCTTGCGCCGATGGTACTGCAATGCAATGCGGGAGAGTAGGTAGCCGCCTTCTTTCATGAGGAAAAGTTCCGGTTTCTTTTGAAGTCGGGACTTTTTTTTGTGTTTTGTAGTATATAGTGCTATAGAAGCTATAGAAACTATAGAAGCTATAGAAATTATAGAAACAATAGTTGCAATAGGAGCAATACTTAAAACAGTCTGCATTCTGCTAAATTTGTGAGTAAATGTAGAGTATTATTCAGAGCAAATAATGCGTATAATTGTAGCTTTATGGTATCTTTTTGCTAATTTGTGCGCGTTAACAAAAGTGCCGAATAGCATGTTTAATAATGTAAAATATTGATAATCAACATGATTTAAATCATGAAATGTCTTAAAAATAGTCAACAAAAGCACTTATTTTTGCCTAAGTAATTGATTTTTTGTACATTTGCACCCGATAAGCAGATGCGTGATGCATCTTAATATTAACGGAGTTAAAGATACGGGTATTTATTCTCATCATACCGTATTGTGAATATTTAAACTGTGGTGTTTGTATTTTGTAGTTATGAGGCCATGGGTTCGAGCTCCACAAATTTAATAATATGAAGAGAATTGCAAGAGTAATGTGTCTGATGACACTTGTGTGTGCAGCTCTTCCTGTTTCTGCCCCTGCCGGTAATGGTACGGGTTATGGCTTAAAGAAGGAAACTGCAAAGATTGAAAAGAAAAAAGAGACTTCTCGTGTGAATTGGGAACCAGTGATGGACGCCATTATTCAAGTAGAGAGTGAGGGCGACAGGTTGGCCAAAAGTGGAAATCAAGTAGGTGCCATGCAGATTAAGCCTATTTTGGTGAAAGAGTGCAACAGAATTCTAGAATTACAGAACAGTAAGAAACGCTTTGCGCTCAGCGACCGGTACAGTATAAGGAAATCAAAAGAAATGTTCCTTGTCATCCAGTCTTATTATAACACGAAAAATGATGTTGAGTATGCGATCCGTTCTTGGAATGGAGGACATAATTACAGTTCGAGAGCCACTCAGCGTTATTACGAGAAGGTGACAAAACTTTTGAATGACATTTCATAAGTAGCTGATAGAATCCAATTGGCATAAAGATGCCGACTGGATTTTTTTTATTAATGTAAGCTAAATAATTACCCATTTGTTTTGTTTTTATTATTTTTGGCATTATCTTTGCTAAGCTATTAGTATTAACCAAAAATTGAAGATTATGACAGTTGGAATTATTATTTTAGTAATTGTAGTTCTTCTCGCATTATGGGCAGTCGGAATCTACAATAATCTTGTAAAGTTGAGAAACAATCGTGAGAATGCTTTTGCCAATATTGATGTGCAATTGAAGCAGCGTCACGACTTGATACCTCAGTTGGTGGCCACTGTTAAAGGATATGCCAATCATGAAAAAGAAGTGCTCATGCGTGTGACAGAAGCTCGTTCGGCAGCTATGAATGCCACATCTATCAATGACAAAATCCAGGCAGAGAATGCGCTGACTAGTGCTTTGGCAGGCTTGAAGATCTCGTTGGAGGCCTATCCTGATTTGAAGGCAAACCAGAATTTCCTGCAGTTGCAGAATGAGATTTCTGATATTGAGAACAAACTTGCTGCCGTGCGCCGTTTCTTCAACTCTGCTACTAAGGAGTTGAATAATGCCGTGCAGACATTCCCGTCGAATTTGCTGGCTGGCATCTTTGGTTTCAAGAAAGAGCCGATGTTCGAAGTACCGCAGGCAGAGCGTGCCGATATAGAAAAAGCTCCTGAGATTAAGTTTTAATTGAAAACTGATAATTTGCTATTTTGAGCACATGAAATATGTAGGAATGCAGACCCAAATCAGGCGCAACAATATGATGAGTATTGTGTTGCTGCTGATGTTCCCGCTGATTATGCTAGGAATGATTTGGATATTTCTTGCACTTCTCAACTATTTTGGAAACGGCTATTACGACCAGTACGGCAATGTGGTTCATGAGTTAGACATTGCGACGATTAACTATTATTTTGTCTCTGCCATACCATGGGTGATCGTAGGAGTAGGTATATGGTTTGTTATTGCCTATTACTCGAACGCCTCGATGATACGTAGTGCAGTCGGAGCGCGCCCGTTAACGCGAAAGGAGAATCCACGGGTATATAATATTGTGGAGAATCTATGCATGACTTGCGGAATGGACATGCCTATGATTAATGTGGTTAATGACCCGCAGTTGAACGCTTTTGCCAGTGGAATAGACAAAAAGAGTTATACCGTAACGGTGACAACAGGCTTAATGGACCGACTTAACGATGAGGAACTGGCAGGCGTGCTGGGACATGAGTTGACTCACATCCGCAATCACGACACCCGTCTGCTCATTACAAGTATCATTTTTGTGGGTATTATCTCCACAATTATGAGCATAGCCATACGTTCGATGAATAACGTGATGGTATTCGGCCGCTATTCGGATGATAGCCGCGACGGTCGAGGAAATGGCCTGTCGTTGATACTGATACTGGTTGTTGCTATCATATGTAGCCTCATTGCCTATATCTTCACATTGCTTACACGGTTTGCAATCTCGCGCAAACGAGAGTATATGGCCGATGCCGGTGGTGCTGAACTTTGTGGTAATCCTTTGGCTCTCGCATCTGCCCTTCGCAAGATATCAGCTAATCCGGGTTTAGGCGATGTGGATAGAGACGATATTGCACAGATGTATATTATTCATCCAGGATCGATATCGGGCATTATGAGTTTTATCAATTCGCTGTTTGCCACACACCCGAGTACAGAAAGCCGTATCAGAATACTTGAGCAGTTCTAGGAAAAAGAAAATCGCAAGGTATGAAAATCATATCTTGCGATTTTTTTAGTTGCGGAGGCAGGACTCGAACATGCGACCTCCAGGTTATGAGCCTGGCGAGCTACCAACTGCTCCACTCCGCGATATGCAGGCAACCCAGATGAATCCGCTCTGAGAGCCTCATCTGATTTGCGTGTGCAAAGGTACTACTTTTTTCCGTTATCTCCAAATATTTATGCTACTTTTTGTGAAATATGTAAGAAAAGTTTGGCTATTTCAAAGAAAAACCCTACTTTTGCACACAGATATATAATGTGCAAGAATAATAAGGGAGGATTTGCAATGTCAATATCTAAGACGAGACAAAAACTTGTAGACGTAGCAAGACAGCTGTTCGCCAAGAAAGGTTTGGAGAATACAACAATGAATGATATCGCTGTAGCCTCTGGTAAGGGCAGGCGGACGCTCTATACTTATTTTAAGAATAAGGAAGAAGTTTACTATGCAGTCATTGAGTCGGAGTTGGAGCGTCTTTCTGATAAGTTGGACGAGGTCGCCGCAAAGAAGATCCGTCCGCAGGATAAGATTATCGAACTCATCTATACCCACTTGAAAATGATCAAGGAGACAGTTGTACGAAACGGAAACTTGCGTGCCGAGTTTTTCCGTAACATTTGGAGAGTGGAGCAGGTTCGCAAGAAGTTCGACGAAGACGAGATTGAGCTTTTCCGTAAGATCTATGCTGATGGCAAGGCTGACGGAGAGTTTGGTATCGAGAATGTTGAATTAGTGGCAGACATTACACACTATTGTGTAAAAGGATTGGAAGTTCCATATATATTCGGCCGACTGGGACACGGTCTGACCGAAGAGACCAGCAAACCGATGGTCGCGCAGGTTGTGTATGGTGCTTTGGGAAAGAATACCATCAAGTAAGATAAATCATTTCAAATTAAATCATATTATAACATGGGATTATTAACAGGTAAGACTGCCCTGGTCACAGGTGCAGCCCGCGGTATCGGAAAAGCTATCGCACTGAAGTTTGCCGAAGAAGGAGCAAACGTTGCTTTTACAGATCTTGTTATCGATGAGAATGGTCAGGCCACTGAGGCTGAGATTGCTGCCAAAGGTGTGAAAGCCAAGGGATATGCCTCTAATGCAGCTGATTTTGCTCAGACAGAAAAGGTGGTCAACCAGATCAAGGCCGACTTCGGTTCTATAGATATTCTGGTGAATAATGCCGGAATCACCAAGGATGGTCTGATGATGCGTATGACTGAGCAGCAGTGGGATGCTGTGATTGCCGTCAACCTGAAGTCGGCATTCAACTTTATTCATGCCTGCACACCTATCATGATGCGCCAGCGTAGTGGTTCTATTATCAATATGGCATCAGTGGTTGGTGTTCATGGTAATGCAGGCCAATGCAACTATGCAGCCTCAAAGGCAGGCCTTATTGCACTTGCCAAGAGTATCGGTCAGGAGATTGGCAGCCGTGGTATTCGCGCCAATGCAATCGCACCTGGTTTTATCGATACTGCCATGACTCAGGCTCTGCCCGATGATATCCGTAAGGAGTGGATTCAGAAGATTCCATTGCGCCGTGGTGGAACTGTTGAGGACATCGCCAATGTGGCTACATTCCTCGCAAGCGATATGTCGAGCTATGTTACCGGACAGGTGATTCAGGTCGACGGTGGTATGAATATGTAATTTCCTTTTTTTTAGAATAAGGAGTTAAAGGAGTTAGGGAGTTAAGACAAAAAACAGCCAGCACAACTATTATGATTGGCATATGTCTTAACTCCCAACTGTTTATCTCCCAACTACTTAGTATCTAACTCCTATTTTTTATAATACCCAACTCTCATTTATGCAAGTCATCTACGAGGACAACCATATTATAATTGTGTCGAAGCGCAGTGGTGAGATTGTGCAGGGTGACAAAACCGGTGACGAACCGCTATCGGATACGGTAAAGGCCTACATTAAGGAGAAATACCAGAAGCCAGGCAATGTGTTTTTAGGTGTCGTTCATCGGTTGGACCGGCCAGTGAGTGGCTTGGTATGTTTTGCGCGCACGTCGAAAGCACTGCCTCGCCTGAATGACATGTTCCGTAACGGAGACGTTCATAAAACCTATTGGGCCATTGTTCAGAATAAGCCGTCGCAGGCAGAGGGAACGCTGGAGCATTGGTTGGTGCGCAATGAGAAGCAGAATAAGTCGTATGCTTATACTTGTGAACGGCCTCAATCCAAAAAAGCCGTTTTGAAGTATCGTGTCATTGGCCAGTCGGACCGCTATTATTTGCTGGAAGTCAACTTGTTAACAGGTCGTCATCATCAGATTCGCTGCCAGTTAGCAGCTATTGGATGTCCTATTAAAGGTGACTTAAAATACGGAGCGCGTCGCAGCAATCCTGACGGAAGCATCTCCCTGTTGTCGCGCAAGATGGAGTTTGTCCATCCCGTTTCCAAGGAGAACATCAGCGTCACCGCACCATTGCCCGACGACCCTTTGTGGCATTGTTTTGGTGTGGAGTGAGCTCATTGCAGCAGCAGACGAGCTGTTACAATGGATTCATTAGTCAACAATTGGTTCTACTTTACCCTATAAGGCTGTTCTTACGGTGCTAACGAAGGTGTGTACCATGGGGTAAACGCCCTTTTTTCATACAAAACACAAGGGTTTTCCCTCGTTTTTTTGGCTGTTTCGTGGAAAACAATTATTTTTGCACAAATAGAACACAGCTCCGAGAACAATGAGGAAAATGCTGAAGTGGGGCGGCATTGCGGTGCTTACGCCTCTGTTGCTCTTCGCCGCTTGTACGGCATTGCTTTACTTCCCACCTGTACAAAACTGGGCAGTAAAGCAGGCATCGGCCTATGCCTCCAAGCAAACAGGCATGGACATCTCGGTGGGAAAGGTGCGGTTGCGCTTCCCGCTGGACCTCAGTGTAGAGGATGTGAAGGTCATCCAGCAGAACGACTCGTTGCCGCAGGTGCGCGACACGGTGGCCGATGTAGGCCGTGTGAAGGTTGATGTGAAGTTTCTTCCATTATTGAAGAAACAGGTGCACATCGACGCATTGGAACTCCATGATGTCAAGTTCAATACCACTAATTTTGTTAAATCTGCACGGGTGAAAGGCACAGTAGGGCAGCTTCGTCTCGAAAGCCATGGTATCGACCTGAAACAGGAACTGCTGAAACTCGATCATGCCGAGATTAGCGATGCACGCGTTGATGTGGCTTTGAGCGACACGGTACCGCCAGACACGACGAAGAGTGATAACCGCTGGCGCATCTTGGCAGACCAATTGAAGGTAAAAAACACGGATGTAACCGTTCATATGCCCGGTGATACCCTGCAAGTGCAGGCTCATCTGGGGCAGGCTGAAGTAAGCAACGGCTCGTTCGACCTCGGTTCCGGCCATTATCAGGTTGGCAAACTTGATTTGAAGGAGAGCAGCGTGAAGTACGACAACCGTTTCGAGCCACGGCAGAAAGGTCTCGACTACAACCATCTGGATTTGACAGACGTCTCGCTTGGCATAGACTCGCTTACCTATCAAGAACCGAAACTCGACCTGCAGCTGCGCCATGCGTCGATGAAGGAGAAGAGCGGATTTCAGATTGACGATTTGAGCGGTCACGTGTCGATGGACGACCAGCGACTGCGTATTCCCGGCATGAAACTCCGTACGCCCGAGAGCGAGGTGCAGATGGACCTCGATATGGATCTGAACACTTTCTCGGCAACGACTCCGGGCCAGCTGAACGGTACCATTCACGCCAAACTGGGCAAGCAAGACCTGATGCGTTTCATGGGCGACATGCCTCAGGACTTCAAACGTCGTTGGCCGAATCAGCAACTGAGCATCGACGGTGTGGCGCGTGGAAACATGGACCGCATGCAGTTTGCCGGCCTAAATCTCAATCTTCCAGGAGCTTTCCATGCACGTGCGACAGGTCATGTTGAGAACCTCAGCGACCTGAAGCGGCTGAAGGCAGATGTTGATATTGACGCAAAGACCCAGAATATTGATTTTGTGAAGGCTCTCCTTGACAAGGATATGCAGAAGCAGCTACGGTTGCCTCCTACCGCGTTGAACGGAAATGTGAAGGTTGACGGCAACAGTTATGCTGCCGACCTGACAGCCTGCGAGGGTGGGGGAAGTATGCACTTGAAAGGCACCCTCGATGCCAATCGAATGAAGTATCAAGCCCGCGTGAAGACCCAGAAGATGCCGTTGCAGCATTATCTGCCCGGAATGGGCCTCAATCCGCTTACTGCCGATATCGACATCGACGGACAGGGTTTCGATCCGATGTCGCCCAAGACCCGTATGAATGCTAAAGCGCGGATTGGAAAGTTCAAGTATGCAGGCTATTCCCTGGACGGAATGACAGCCGATGCGCGAGTCAGCAACGGTCGTGGCCGTGCCCATGTGATTAGCCATAACGGTCTGCTCGACGGTGATGTCACCGTTGATGCGCTGCTCAATACGAAGAATATACGTGCCACTGTTGCAGCCGATGTCGTCAAGGCAGATCTTCATAAACTCGGATTCACTCACGAGCCGTTTGATTTGGGATTGTGCGGACACATCGACGTAGCTACAAATCAGCGTGACTATTATAAGGTACAAGGTTATGTGAGCGACATCACCGTCTATAACCGCGGTGAGAGATTCCGTCCCGAGGATATTGAGCTCGACATTCTTACGCGCCGCGATACCACCCGGGCTATTGTCGATTGTGGCGATTTCCACCTGAATATGGCGGCTCGTGGCGGCTACGAACAACTTATGAAAGCAGGAAATGTCATTGCTGCCGAGATGAAGAATCAGATGAACGAGCGCGTCATCGATTTTGTGCAGCTTCGTGAGCAACTGCCCGAGGCTCGCATACGCCTTACCAGTGGCAAGAATAATTTCATCGCTAAGATGTTGGCCCGTATGGGTTACGGCATGAAAAACGTTGATATGGATATGACATCATCGCCAGTAGCTGGTTTGAACGGTACAGTCCGCATTGATTCTCTGATTGCGGCAGGCGTCCAGCTCGACACCATCCGACTGGCCCTGAAGTCCGATCAGGACCATATCACCTATCATGGGCAGATTCGCAACAACGAGCGTAACCCGCAATACACCTTCAATGCTTTGTTCGAGGGCTCACTTGAGGACCGTGGCACCAACCTCACCGCACGTCTTTTCGACGATAAAGGCAAGTTGGGCGTGGGCTTGGGTATGGCGGCGACCATGGAGCCTGGTGGGTTGAGATTCCAGTTCGCGGGTATGGATCCGGTGCTCGGATATAAGAAGTTTACCGTCAACAAAGATCATTATATCTTCTTGAGTAACGACCAGCGGGTGTCGGCTAACCTCAGTTTGCGTGGCGACAATGGAGAGGGCGTGCAGGTTTACAGTAATGATGATAACCTCGAGGCTCTTCAGGACCTCACACTCAGTCTCCATCGTTTCGATTTGGCGAAGATGCTGTCGGTGCTTCCCTATGCTCCGAAGCTGACGGGTGTGGCCAATGGCGACTTCCATGTCATCAAGACGACCGACGAGTTGTCTGTTTCCAGCGACTTGTCTGTTGACAATCTTACCTACGAGAACTGTCCCATGGGCAATCTGAGCACAGAGTTCGTGTATATGCCGAAAGAGGATGGCTCCCACTATGTCGATGGAATCCTTATGCAGGACGGTGAGGAGATAGGCCTTTTAAGAGGAACCTACAGCGGCGAGGGCGACGGCCTTCTCGATGCGGAGTTGCAACTCGAGCGTATGCCTTTGTCGATGGTCAACGGATTCATTCCCGACCAGTTGTTCGGACTGCAGGGCTTTGCTGAGGGAACGTTGGCTGTCAAGGGTTCGTTGAAACGTCCGAAGATAGACGGTGAGGTGTTCCTTGATGGGGGCTATCTGGTGAGCGAACCCTATGGCATGCGCCTCCGATTTGCCAACGATCCGGTACGTATCGTGGGAAGCCGTCTGTTGCTCGAGAATTTCGAGATATTCGGACATAACAACAATCCGCTGAACATTTACGGCAACATCGACTTCTCCAATCTCGACCGCATGACGATGGATGTGCGCATGAAGGCGGAGAACTATCAGCTTATCGATGCGAAGGAGACTTATCAATCAGTGGCATACGGTAAGGCGTTTGTCAACTTCTATGGACGTATGAACGGCCCGCTCGACAATCTGGATATGCGTGGCAAACTCGATGTGCTTGGTACGTCTGATGTCGGCTACATCCTGCGCGACACGCCGTTGACCACAGATAATCAGCTTGACGAACTGGTGAAGTTCACCAACCTCAGCGACAGCATCGAAGAGACCATCGTGCGCCCGGCTCTCAACGGTTTCAAGATGGACATGACCATCGATATCTCCAAGGGAGCTCACGTGATGGCTTATCTCAATGCCGACCATAGCAACTACATTGATCTCATGGGTGGCGGCAGCCTGCGCATGCGCTACAATCCTGCCGACCATCTGCGCCTTAACGGAAAGTACACGCTGAGCAATGGCGAGATGAAATACTCACTGCCCATCATCCCGCTGAAGACCTTTACCATCCAGGATGGCAGCTATCTGGAGTTTACAGGCGACGTGATGAACCCCACACTCAACATCACAGCTATGGAGCGGACCAAGGCCACAGTGTCCGGTACCAGTGGAGTAGGCCGTTCGGTGGCATTCAATTGCGGTGTCATCATTACCAAGACGCTTAACGACATGGGACTTGAGTTTACCCTCGACGCACCAGAGGATCTCTCTTTGCACAACGAGTTGATGGCTATGAGCAAGGAGCAGCGTGGCAAACTGGCCGTCTCGTTGCTCACCACAGGCATGTATCTGGCGGATGGCAACACCAATGCTTTCTCGATGAACAGTGCGCTGAGCTCGTTCCTGAACAGTGAGATCAACAATCTCACAGGCAATGCCCTGCGTACGCTCGACCTCTCGTTCGGTCTCGACAACTCGACCGATGCCACCGGCAACACCCACATGGACTACTCGTTCAAGTTTGCCAAGCGCCTATGGAACAACAGACTCAAGATTACGGTGGGCGGAAAGGTGTCTACAGGTGCCGACTATCTCGACCGCAACGACTCGTTCTTCGACAATGTGTCGCTCGAATACCGTCTCGACGACACCGCCAACAAGTATGTCACACTGTTCTTCCAGAACAATGCCTACGACTGGCTCGACGGCTACACGCAGGAGTATGGCGGCGGTTTCATCTGGCGCCGTTCGTTGCAGCACTTCAAGGATATCTTCAGTCTCAAGGGCGAGAAAGTTACCTTGCCAATGCGTACCGATTCCTTGCGCCGTGGTAGCATGATGATGTCTGTCCCTGGCGATACCACTAAAACCATCAGGCATGAATAATAGATTGGTGTTTTGACGATGCGTTGTCGCTTCGGGAGTTCACTACGACTGTAAATGCTTTCATGGCAAAAGAATCAGAATCTAACGTATATGATGAAAAATAATTTGAATCAATTATTATAGTGAGGAGTATAGTTTGAGAAACTTATATATTATAATATGTGTCATTCTGCTGGCATCCTGCTCCACCACCGAGCATGTGCCCGATGGTGATCAGCTGTTTATCGGGCTGACCAAGATAGATTATCGTAACTACGAGAAGAACGACAACTTCATTCTGGCGCAGGAGGAAGTAGAGGCGGCGCTTGCCACCAAGCCCAATGGTGCACTTTTTGGTAGCAGCTACTACCGCACGCCGTTTCCCTACGGACTGTGGGTGTGGAATGCTTTCCAGGATTCAGAGTCGAAGTTCGGACAGTGGATGACCAAGGCCTTCGGCAAACCTCCCGTGCTCATGAGTCAGGTCAATCCCGCCTTGCGCGCGTCGGTGGCCCACTCGTTGCTGCGCAACTATGGCTACTTCCACAATCAGGTGAGCTACGAGAACGTGCCGCAGAAGAATCCGAAGAAAGGAAAGATAGGCTATACTGTCGATATGGGCCACCTCTTCACGCTCGATACCGTAGCGTACGTGGGATTTCCCCAAGAGGCCGACAGCCTGATACGAGCTACAGCCGACGAGGCAAAAATCCGTCAGGGCAGTCCTTTCACCGTGGCTTCGCTCGATGCCGAGCGTACGCGAGTGGCCTCGCTCCTCCGCAACAACGGCTATTATTACTATCAGCCAGGCTATGCTTCCTACCTTGCCGACACCCTGGCGGTGCCCGGTAAGGTGCAACTGCGCCTGCAGATGGCCGACGATGTGCCTCAGTTGGCTACTCACAAATGGTATATGGGCAAGGTGACCATGGACATTCGCAAGTCATTCATGGAACAGTTGACCGACAGCCTGCAGCGCCGAACACTTACCATCCGTTTTAATGGTAAGAATCCCAAGCTCCGTCCCCGTGTTGTCCTTGGCGGCATGCGCCTGCGTCCTCGTCAGCTCTATAGCCACGATGCTTATCTCGAGACCATGAACAACCTCAATGCCATGGGACTGTTCAGCATGACCGACTTTACATTTACACCCCGCGATACCTCTGCTGCTTGCGATACATTGGACTTACAGCTTAACTGTGTGCTCGACAAGCCTTACGACTTCTACATCGAGACAAACTTCAAGAACCGTACCCTCGGCCGCATGGGACCCGAGCTGAAGGTGGGTCTCACCAAGCGCAATGCCTTCCGGGGCGGCGAGAAGTTCGACATCAACCTGCACGGCTCTTATGAATGGCAGACCCACAACCGTGGAAAAGACATGAACTCGTACGAGTATGGTGCCGATGCGTCCATCGAGTTCCCACGCATCGTGGCTCCGTTCTATAATAGCAGCCGCATCCGTCGCGATAAAAACGGGCGGCCCGTGTTCCGTCATCGTGTTAGCACACCCACCACACTGGCGAAGGCCTCTACCGACATTGTCAGCCGCCCGGGATTCTACAAGATGCACATCGTCTCTGGCGAATGGACCTATCGGTGGCAGTCGTCGGTCAATAGCCGCCATGAGTTCAGCCCCCTCACGCTGAAATATCAGTTCATGAACAATCAAACGGCAGATTTCGACTCTATCCTTGTCGATAATCCCTATCTGATGACCACCATGAGCGACGTGTTCATCCCCCAGATGCGCTATTCTTATGTCTATACCAGTCCTGCCGGAACCCTCCATCCCCTGCGGTGGGAGACCACACTTTCCGAGTCAGGCAACTTGGTGTCGCTGGCCATGCTGGCTGGTGGTAAGAAATGGAATGAGCCGGGCAAGAAGATGTTCAAAAACGAATACTCACAGTTCCTGCGGCTGGAGACCGATTTCACTAAGACATGGCAGCTCAATGCCCACGACCAGCTGGTCGCCCATGCCAATGCCGGCGTCATCTATTCTTATGGTAACAGTGTGGCGGCACCTTTCTCCGAGGTGTTCTATGTGGGAGGTGCCAACAGCCTGCGTGCCTTCCCCATCCGTAGTGTCGGCCCGGGCAAGTTCTACGTTGAGGAACTCTCCACCCAGTATTCCTATCTAGTGCAGAATGGCGATGTGAAGCTGGTGGCCAACCTTGAATACCGTCCGCGTCTCTTCGGCAATGTCTATGGAGCCGTCTTTCTCGATGCAGGCAATGTGTGGATGCTCGAGAGCAAATACGACGACAAGGAAGTCCGGCAATACCTTCGTGACTTTACCTTCCGTCCCGGCAAGTTCTTGGGTCAGCTGGCAGTAGGTACAGGTATCGGTCTGCGCTACGACCTCGACTTCCTCATCCTCCGTCTCGACTGGGGCGTCGGCCTGCACGTACCTTACGATACGGGAAAGAGTGGTTTCTTCAATATCAAAAAGTTCAAGGACAATCAGACCTTGCACTTCGCCATTGGTTATCCGTTCTGATTGTGAGTTTTTCATGGAGCAAATTATATAATAGCCTCATTGTATGTTCCCTTTTCCATACAGATAATGGAGGGGGTAAATTGTCTACAGATTGATTAGAGTAGTTTTTTAATAACTAAAGGTTCCCTTTAGGAATCTAGAGATGCACTCTATGATGCTAAAGTAGCCTTCTATGAGGCTAATGATGTCCTCAAGAATACTTGCCATTTGAGATACGAATGATGGTGTATTGGTTGCAAGCCAACAGACTGTGAGGGTGTTGTGGTTTAAGTGTGTTGATTCTCAATATATGGATTGAATAGAATTGTAAACACGGAAACACTTTCTTATGCGACTCGTCATTGATGAGGACTTCAAGGGGGAGAAAGGAGAATTGTGCGGTCAAACTTCTGCTTATCAGTTTAGCGTGATGAATCAGCGGATGTAAAGCACAAAAGGCGGGAAAGAACGAAAAAACTTTGATGGGCTGTTTGTAATTCGGAATTTATTTGTATCTTTGCATTTCAGAAGATGAAAGGAGCAGTTGAGGAGTACAAACAGATTGCTATAACAACTTAAAAAACACAGATATTATGAAACCTACATTATTTCTTTTGGCAGCCGGTATGGGCAGCCGTTACGGTGGTTTGAAACAGCTTGACGGACTGGGTCCTAATGGCGAGACGATTATGGATTATTCTATCTATGATGCCATTCAGGCTGGCTTCGGCAAGATTGTTTGGGTGATTCGCAAGGACTTTGAGGAGCAGTTCCGCACACAGATACTTTCAAAATATGAGAATATGATTCCGTGTGAGTTGTGCTTCCAGGCTTTGGACAATCTGCCCGAGGGATTTGCATGCCCTGAGGGACGTGTGAAGCCGTGGGGCACCAACCATGCCGTCCTGATGGGTAAGGACGTGATCAAGGAGCCGTTCTGCGTGATTAACTGTGACGACTTCTACGGCCGTGACGCGTTTATGGCTATTGGCAAATACCTTGCCGACCTACCTGAAGGAGCTAAGAACCAGTATGCGATGGTGGGTTTCCGCTGCTGCAACACGCTGAGCGAGAACGGAAGTGTGGCTCGTGGCGTTTGTGCCTACGACGAGAAGCGCCATCTGACCGATGTAGTTGAGCGTACCGAGATTATGCGCGTGCCTGCCGACGGTCCCATCTGCTTTAAGGATGAGCAGGGTGAGTGGCAGCCACTGGAGGAGAACGTGCCTGTGTCGATGAATATGTGGGGCTTCACACCCGACTACTTCGAGTACAGCGAGGAGTATTTCAAGGAGTTCCTGAGTGACCCGAAGAATATGGAGAACCTGAAGGCCGAGTTCTTTATCCCGTTGATGGTGAACAAGCTGATCAACGACGGTACCGCCACCGTGGAGGTTCTCGATACAACCAGCAAGTGGTTTGGCGTGACCTATGCCGCCGACCGTCAGGCTACGGTAGACCGCATTCAGAAGCTTGTCGACGAGGGCGTTTATCCTAACAAGCTGTTTTAATGGATATTAATCTGCTGACTGAGGCTGAAGCCGCTACCTTGAAATCTGAGATAGCGGCTTCAGACAGTATTGTCATGTGTTGTCATCAGAATGCAGATGGCGACGCGCTGGGCTCGTGTCTGGCGATGGCGGAGTATGTGCGCCAGCAGGGTAAGGACCCCGTTGTGGTTGTCCCCGACATGTATCCTGACTTCCTCCAATGGCTGCCGAATAGTGACAAGGTTGTGAGGTGTGACAAGCATAAGGAAACGGTGGAGCTGATGCTGAAGACCGCCGATCTGGTGTTCTGCCTGGACTTTAATACCTACAGCCGCACGGGCGAGGAGATGTCGAAGATGCTGGAGGCTTCGCCCGCGAAAAAGATTCTCATCGACCATCATCCAAATCCGGATATCGATACTGTGCTGAGCATCTCATACCCGGAGCTGAGCTCTACTTGCGAGGTGGTGTTCCGTGTGATTTGGCAGTTGGGCGGTTTTGAGCTGATGACCAGAAAATGTGCGGTGCCTATCTATTGCGGTATGATGACCGATACGGGCGGCTTCACCTTCAACAGCACCCGGCCCGAGATCTATTTCATCATCAGCCAGTTGCTGACTAAACGCATCAACAAGGACAAGATATACCGGAATGTGTACAATAACTATAGCGAATGGCGGATGCGGCTGACGGGTTTTGTGCTCTACGAGAAGTTGCGCGTATTCCCGGAATATCATGCAGCCTACTACACGCTGACACGAGAGGAACAGAAGCGCTTCCATTTCATCAAAGGCGATGCGGAAGGACTGGTGAACATGCCACTACAGATAAAAGGAACAAAACTGTCAATCTCGTTGCGAGAGGACTCGGAGAAGGATAACCTGATATGGGTGAGCCTGCGCTCGGTGGATGAGTTCTCGTGTACGGAGGTGGCTCAGCAGTACTTTAATGGCGGAGGACACCTGAATGCATCTGGAGGACGGCTGTACTGTAGTATGGAAGAAGCGGAGAAAATCGTGTATCAGGCTATCATACATTTCGAAAAAGAATTAAAATAATGTAATAATCGTTTGAGTTCTACTTTTTTTTCGTATTTTTGCAGCATTATTGAATAATTGAGTATGAAGAAATTATCATTTATATTGTTGGTTCTTATGGTTGGGATGGCTTTTACGAGTTGTAACGACCACGAGACTTATGCCGACCAGAAGAAAAAAGAGCGGGCTGCTATCAGCGATTATATTAAGCGAGAGGGGATCAATGTCATCTCTGAAGACGACTTCAAGGCAAAGGGAAACGTTACCGATACTCTCAAAAATGAGTATGTGCTCTTTGATAACACGGGCGTATATATGCAAATCCAGCGTAAAGGATGCGGTAACGCTATTCAGATAGGTGAGACAGCAGAAGTGCTCTGCCGTTTCTATGAGACGAACCTGTTGACAGACTCGCTTCAGCTTTCAAACAATGTGCAGAGCTCGTCGCTGAATTTTGTGGACAAGATGACTGTGACGAACAGTAGCGGATCGTTTACGGCCTCGTTTGTGTCGGGCGTGATGAGCAGCGTATATGGCACTTCTGTGCCCACGGGATGGCTGGTTCCACTACCTTATATTAAGGTTGGACGACCGACTGCTACCGAGAAAATCGCAAAGGTGAAACTCATCGTGCCACACGATAGCGGACAGTCGAGTGCTACCCAATACGTCTATCCCTGTCTCTATGAGATTACGTACGAGCGGGGGAGGTAAGAAATAAGAGAGCGTAAGGATTGAGTCATTGCTCGTTCTTACGCATTTTTGTATCTACGCAAAACATTTAATAAATAGAATATGACGCTGATTAAATCTATTTCTGGAATCCGAGGTACTATCGGAGGCCACACGGGTGATACCTTGAACCCACTAGATATTGTCAAGTTTACAACAGCTTATGCAACGTTTATGCGCCGTAATGGTGGAAACGGTCAGCATGCAGACTTCAACCACAACCGTCCTACGATTGTGGTTGGCCGTGATGCCCGTATCTCTGGTGTTATGGTCGACAGCGTTGTGTGTGGAACACTCATGGGAATGGGCTACGATGTCGTGAACATCGGCCTGGCCACAACACCTACCACTGAACTTACTGTCCGGAATCTGGGTGCTGATGGCGGTATCATCATCACAGCTAGTCATAACCCCAGGCAGTGGAATGCGTTGAAACTGCTGAACCGCGAAGGCGAGTTCCTTACAGCTGCTGACGGTGCCGAGGTGCTGAAGATTGCCGAGGAAGAGGATTTTGAATATGCTGATGTTGACGCCTTGGGCCACTATATCAACTGCGACGAGGCAGATGATTGGCACGTGGACGACGTGATGGCTCTTGACCTGGTGGATGAGGATGCCGTGCGTAACGCCCATTTCAAAGTGTGTGTAGACGCTATCAATAGCGTGGGAGGTATTATTCTGCCCAAACTGCTCGAACGATTGGGCGTAGAATATAAGATTTTGAATAGTGAGCCCACAGGTGATTTCGCTCATAATCCAGAGCCGCTGGAGAAGAATCTCGGTGGTATTATGGACGAGATGCGATCGGGCAACTACGATCTGGGCATTGTGGTCGATCCCGATGTTGACCGTCTGGCTTTCATTAGCGAGGATGGAACCATGTTCGGCGAGGAATATACGCTGGTGAGTGTTGCTGACTATGTGCTCAGTCATACCCCCGGCAGCACCGTCTCAAACCTGAGCAGTACGCGCGCCCTGCGTGATGTGACAGAGAAGCATGGTGGTGTATATGCCGCCGCTGCCGTAGGTGAGGTGAATGTGACGACGAAGATGAAAGAAGTGGGTGCTGTGATTGGCGGTGAAGGTAATGGTGGTGTCATCTATCCCGAAAGCCACTACGGCCGTGACGCACTTGTAGGCATTGCATTATTCCTAAGCAGTCTGGCACAGAAAGGCTGTAAGGTGAGTGAGCTGCGCAAAATCTTCCCGGAATATTTCATCGCCAAAAACCGTATCGATCTCACTCCGTCGACTGATGTGGACGCCATATTGAATAAGGTGAAAGAGATGTTTGCCAAGCAAGAGGATGTGCAGGTGAACGATATCGACGGTGTGAAAATCGACTTCCCCGACAAGTGGGTGCATCTCCGCAAGTCCAACACCGAGCCCATCATCCGCGTCTATAGCGAGGCCCACACCATGGAAGAGGCCAACGCTCTTGGTAAACAATTGATGCAGGTGGTGCTGGATATGCAATAAGACGTTCTCAGAAAAGTGAGATCACTTGCTGGCCTGCCCAGATAACTATTCGAATCATCACATAGAGCAAGACACAAAGCAGTAGGAAGACGACAGCCGATCCTGCTGCTTTTCGTTTTACGGTAGTGACAACCTGCTCATCGCCGTCGACAAATCCGTCGATAAGAGCCATATTCTTCTTGTTGCTTCTGTGAAACACATCGATGACATCACCTACATAGAAAGGGATCATGCCTAAAACCACATCACGCATGATGTTGTTCATGACCGCCAAAGCCAAAGGTATGCTCTTCACCACAAATGCGGCAAAATAGACATAGAGCAAGGAGAACACACCACTGATGGCGTCGCCGATACCACCGGGTATGGCAAAGCCGACCGCTGCATCGAGATAGTAGCGGTCCATATACTCAGACGCCTTTCTCAACAATGCGTAAAGGCGGCTGGTACGTAGTTTCTCGGATGCTTGTTCTCTATTCATGGCTGCAAAAATACATTTTTTCTTGGCAAATATATGCATTTTATGTATTTTTTTTCGTAACTTTGGCTTTACCGAAGTTACTTACGCATTGCTTTACCCTTCGGCCAGCGACCGTTGGTTCCCGAGCAAGCTCGCCTACCCGTAGCCTTTCGACAAAGCAAATTAAAACAAGTTTTATTTGCATTTGTTCTCACTTATGCGTATCTTTGACATTAGAAATGCCGAAAATACTCCGTCTCGGAAAAATTAAAGAATAATTCTTTGCTTTGCGCTCAACTTTTCGTATCTTTGGCTTTGCCGAAATTACTTTCGTTCGACAAAGCAAATTAAAACGGGTTTTATTTGCATTTGTTCTCACTTATTCGTAACTTTGGACATTGCCGAAGTTTCTTTCGTTCGACAAAGCAAATTAAAACTAGTTTTATTTGCATTTGTTCTCACTTATTCGTAACTTTGTCCCAATAATTCATATTTGATATCATGAAAAGAATAGTATCGATATTAGTATTCATGGCAGCCATGTTGCCGCTTAGTGCTGCTTCTGCCGACTATCAGGTAGTGCCACTGCCCAGTGAGATTGTACCCCAAAAAGGCAATCCTTTCGTATTGAATCCTACGGTGCAGATCTCTTATGGCGAAGGGCTGAAACGTGAGGCACAGTTTCTTAGTGAGTATATCAGCCAACTGACCGGAATTCAGTTGCAGTTGACTGACAACAAGAAGGCTAAGAATTGTATCCGCCTCTCCCTGAACCCGAAGATGACGGGCGAGGAGGCTTATCGTATTACGGTAGGGCAGAAAGGTGTGTTGGTAGAGGCCCTGACAGCCAAAGGCGTATTCTATGCAGTACAGACTCTACGGAAGTCGCTGGCCGTCGAAGGTGCTATGGAACTTCCTGCAGTTATTATTAATGACGAGCCGAGGTTTGGCTATCGAGGAGTCCATCTCGACTGCTCGCGTCATTTCTTTCCTATTAGTTTTGTGAAGCGGTATATTGATATTCTTGCCTTGCACAACGTGAATGTGTTTCACTGGCATCTCACTGACGACCAAGGTTGGCGAATCGAGATTAAACGCTATCCCCGCCTCACGGAGGTTGGCTCGAAACGCAGGCATACGGTCATCGGTCACAACTCTGGTTTGATGGACGGCCGTCCTTATGGCGAGGGTTGCTGGTATACACAGGAAGAAGCCCGTGATGTGGTTCGTTATGCTGCCGAGCGGCATATTACCGTGATACCCGAAATCGATATGCCTGGCCACATGTTGGGCTTGCTCACCGCTTATCCTGAGGTGGGGTGTACGGGCGGTCCCTATGAGGTGGAAGGTCATTGGGGCGTATTTGATGACATCTTGTGTGCCGGTAATGAAAAGACATTCGAGATGGTGAACAACATTCTCGATGAGATTATCGATATTTTCCCCTCTCAATACATCCACATTGGCGGTGATGAGGCTCCAAAGGGACGTTGGAAAGACTGTCCGAAGTGTCAGGCTCGTATTCGCGAACAAGGCATCAAGGCAGACGGTAAACTCTCGGCAGAGATGAAACTGCAAGGCTATTTCACTAATCGTGTGGAGAAACATGTGCTGAGCCGTGGTCGGAAAATCATCGGATGGGACGAGATTCTTGAGGGTGATATTAACCAGAGTGCTGTCGTGATGAGCTGGCAGGGCATGGATGGTGGCCTAAAAGCTTCGGCAAAGGGCCATGATGTCATTATGGCTCCTCAGGATTTCTGCTATTACAACTTCAGCCAGTTTGATGCCAGTGTGTGGAGCAAACCCTTCACGTTCAATGCCATTGTGACGTTGCCCAAGGCTTATTCGTTTGAACCGGCTCCCGCATCGATGGGGGAGGAGGCACAAAAACACGTATTAGGTGCTCAGTGCAACTTGTGGACAGAGTATATTGAGTATGAGAATCTGCTTGAATATCAGCTATTGCCACGTCTGGCGGCCATGAGTGAGTGTCAGTGGATGGAACCCGAATGCAAGGATTATCTGGATTTCCTTCGTCGTGCAAAAGGCTTGTCTGCCATCTACGACCGTTGCGGATGGGCTCATGCAAAACTGCCGGTAAAGTAATCAGTTAATCTAATTTTGAGTTCAAAGTTTGTGGAGTTAAGATGTAGTTCTTCTATTCTTTTAATCATTTACCCCCGCAAACTTTGAACTCCCTGAACGATATTTATTTTGTAATAACTGTTAAATATATTTACCTATTTTATTGTCCACTTTTCAAATATTTCGGTGGCGTTATCTACGTCATTGAGTTGTAGTTGATGTACATCTAAATAGTCCTTTAAGCTCTTTGAAATTCAATTATAGCTGCGAAAACAATCTTTCTCATCCCTTCTCAATAAGAGATTAGCTATGTACTTTTCTCGGTGTGTAACAGGTGCTCATCCTATATTTCTGATTGTCATTTTTTTTGCTCTTTCTTATGTGCCAGGGTAATTGGATGATTATTCGTCTAATGGAAAAAGAACTAGAAAATGAAAAGAAGTATTTTATTGAGAAATGAGATGTTATTATAGGGAAAGATGATTTCGTTGGTCTGCTGTTTCTAAGCTTCAACAATTACCCATGTGTGTTGTTTGGGGGGTAATTATTTGGAATAAATATTCTATTGACATACGTTTCTTTTGACCTTTTCATTTCTTCGTCGAAAAAATGTACTTTTTTTATTCTACTACAATTGTCAATAATCCAACAAATTACAAGAAAAGTAACCTTTTTCGTTTATTTTTTTTTAATAATTGTTTGTTTTTTTAGAATAATATCACTATATTTGCAAACGAAACACTTCTCCTTTATCTTTGGGGATTTTTACTGCTAATTCATTGATGTTGCTGGAAGCCAGTGCAACTATGGAGAGTAATGTTATAACGCTAACCAATCTATTGACTTATCTGCAAACCTCTTTGCAGTGTCCCCCTTCTTTTGTTTTAGTCCAATTATAGGCAACAGCTATCAATGGATAATTTGCAGTGGTTTCCCATGCGTGTGACTTATCATCGGGAACTCAAAATCAAAGGCTATTTAGACGATCTCGGCATTGAGAATTATGTTCCGATGCATTATGAGGTTGTTAATACAAAAGAGGGTCGGAAAAGAGTATTGGTGCCTGCCATTCACAATCTGGTTTTCATTCATTCTACCCAGGAGGCCATCACCGAATTAAAGATGACACGACAGGAGTTTGAGCCTTTGTGTTATATCATCAAACCTGCCAGGGAGAAGAATATGGCAAATGAGATACTCCGTGTTC
>JAEEGF010190566.1_pt1 | contig 21239 bp, 16 predicted proteins | sample 9134171 | NCBI WGS metagenome assembly JAEEGF01 (sample SAMN16246542, study PRJNA631951) | gut metagenome | biome: gut microbiome; feature: rumen; material: AP-attached | host: Bos | place: Iran: Karaj | collected 2018-10 | reverse complement strand
AATCGCCGCTGCGCTGGTCGCCATAGGCGTTCTCATGTTTTTCCTCTTGTCCGGCTCGTTCAAGGGAAAGTATCTGTATATAAGCGGAGATTCCGGCAGCTACTATAACTTTGAGGATGATTACTATATCTACAAGCTGGACGATGACACAGAACGGGGAACGTATGCGGTTGAAAAAGATAAGGTCACTTTGACTGACAGCGATGGTAACGATTCTGTTCTTTACAGAAGCGGAAAGTATATTTTCCGAAGCGCCGCTCACTATGACGAAAAGATCCCGGACGGCAGCACTGTGGACCAGACGCTGACCAAAACGGCAAGCACAAAATATAAAGGATATACGCTCACAGTAAGGCAAGAACTCGCGCTGAAGTCCGACGGCACATATCAGTATACTTTCGAAATGATCTATATCGGCACTACTGTCGGCGACAAAATCAAGGAATCGGGAACATATGAAAGATCCGGAAGCAAACTGATATTGTCCCCCAGCGGCGAGAACTACACGAAGACGTTTTTCATTCGGGATCAAATCGTTTATGATTCTGTCTTTATGAAAAGCAAGTAATTACAGAGTGCGATCCTAAAAGGTACAAATAAATCAGAAAGAGGGTTTACTATGGAAGACTACATCGGCAAGATCTGTCCTTATTGCAAGACGGAGATCAAAGAGGGCGACGCCGTCAAGGTATGTCCTTCGTGCGGCATCCCTCACCATGAGGCATGTTGGACAGAAAACAAGGGGTGCACGACCTTTGGTTGTGCAGAGCAGCACTACGAAGAACAGCACACGAACCCCACTGATGTTTGTGTGAAGTGCGGCGCGCCGCTTGGAGAAGGCCAGGCTTTCTGCACCAAATGCGGAACTCCGAAAGGCGGTCCCAAGAAAAAGCTGTGCGGCAAATGCGGCGCAGAGCTGGAAGAGGGTCAGGAGTTCTGCCCGAAATGTGGTACGAAAGTCAATGCAGCTCCAGCTCCCGGCGTGACCGCTGCAATTAACCAAATCAATACCAAGGTGGATCAAGTGGTCAGCAAGGGCAAGAAGTCGCCCATTATCGTAGCCGCAATTGCAGGTGTCGCTGTGCTTGCCGTCATTCTCATCATCGTGCTCGGCAAGGGCGGCGGCAGCAAGGTCAATCTCAAAAAGATCTATGACGAGTATTGCTCCTCCACTTGGGCCTCCGTCGGTTCTGACGGAAGCTATCTTTCCATTGATACAAATCCCGATGACAACGATGATGACGGGCTTGCATACCCCGCTGCGTACACGGCAATCAAAAATGTGAATAGCGCCCTCGGCCTTCCGGACTCTCTGATTAACGAGATGGGCCAGACAACAGGCGCAGACGGCAAACAGACCGAATCCTTCGATGATATCGGAATAACCGTCTCGTGGAAATACCATCCGGACAAAGGACTTGAAGTTACTTACAAGAAGATGAAGTAAACAGCGGCGAGGTTTTGTATAGGAGAGTTTTCTGTATCAGGCGAACAAAACTCATGGTTGATTGGATTCAAAAATCCATGACAATGGGGAAGCCTTTTCTGACCGCGGAAAACTCTCCTATACTGCTTTGCCAAACGCGCGTCTCCCGCTCGTCAGAACCGGCAAAGCACGATAAGAAAGGAGTATCCGTAATGGGCAAAGTGAGTGTGGTCATCGTTGATGCTACCGGCAACAAAGAGCAGAAAGTCGGGCTTCCCGATGACATCAAATGCGGGATCATCATGGTAAAACTCGTTGAGAAGATCAAGCTCCCCTCCGTCGGTCCGGACGGGAACCCGATCAGCTATAAGTTCATCCACAAAGTGACAGGGCGTCAGCTTCTTGAAGCGCAAACCTTGGCAGAAGCCGGAATCAAGGACGGAGATGTCCTTAGACTCCAGCCTGAAATAACAGCCGGTTGAGGTAAATGATGGGGAATGATATCGAATTAAAGTCAAGCGACTTTGAAGAGGATCGGTATGGACGGCTCAAATTGATCCCCTGGTGGGATCAGGACAGATTGAGGAACGCTGTCGTTATGGTGGTCGGCGCAGGCGCTATCGGCAACGAACTCATTAAAAACCTTACCCTGCTCGGCATCGGGAAAATCCTGATCTTCGACATGGACTCGATAGAAAACACGAATTTAACGAGATCCATTCTTTTCAGAGCCAAAGACGTCGGCAGGTTCAAGGCGGAAGTCGCCGCCGAAAGAGCGCGCGAAATCAATCCCGACGTTCGGACAAAGGCGTTTGTAAGCAATATTATCGACGACGTCGGCCTCGGCGTTTTTCGCCGGGCAGATGTCGTTCTTGGCGGTCTGGACAATCGTGAGGCCCGTCTGGCAATCAATCAGGCGTGTTATCATGTGAACAAGCCCTGGATCGACGGCGCAATTGAAGCGCTTAACGGATTTGCCCGTGTCTTTGTGCCGGGACATGGCGCCTGTTATGAGTGCACCATGACGGAAACTGACTGGATGTTGATCAATAAGCGGAAATCATGCGCCCTTCTGACGCACCAGCAGATGAACGAGGGAAAAATCCCCACTACGCCTACGTCGTCTTCGGTAATCGCCGGCATTCAGGTCCAGGAAATGCTGAAGCTTCTGCATTCGGATCGCGGACTGCCGACGCTGGCCGGAAAGGGCTTCGTTTTCAATGGATTGACCCATGATTCCTTTGTTGTGGAGTATCAGCGCAAAGAAGATTGCATGAGCCACGACGTCTATGATGCGATAGTTGAGAAACCCTGGTCCGTCAGAACGATGACTCTGCGCGAATTGTTAAAGCACATTCGGGATGATCTCGGAGAAAAAGCAGTCGTTGACTTTGATCGCGATATCGCAACCCGCGCGTACTGTTCTTGCGGAAATATAAAAGACCTTTATTCCCCTGTTCATAAGTTGAAAGGCGAAGCGCTCGTTTGCCCCAACTGCGGCGCGACAATGCAGTTCGACACGATTCACAACATCCGCGGAGATGAGGATTTCCTGGATAAAACCCTATTCGAAATCGGAATTCCGCTTCTCCATATCATCTGCGGAAGAGTCGGGATGAATGCCTTGTACTATGAGTTTACGGCAGACGAAGAAGAAGTATTTAAGGATCTGTAAAGGAGAAAAGGTATGACGCCCGCAAGAATGAGAAGGCTGTCTTCGGACTATGAAGAAGTCAAAAAGAACTTTGCCGGACACAAGCATATCATTGTGACTCCAGTTGGTGACGAGCCGCCGGAGAAATACCATGTCACATACTTTGTGAACGGCATCTATTTGCTGCCTGACGGCAAGATAGAAACCCTGGGACGGCATGAGGTGGACATCACGCTTCACGCCGATTACCCAAGATATAAGCCTATTTGTAAAATAACCACCCCGATCTGGCATCCCAATTTCAGAGACGGCCAAATATGCATTGGAGATATTTGGGGCGCAGGAGAGTCTCTCAGCGACATCATCATTAACATCGGCGACATGATTCAGTATAAATCATGGAACGCTTATAGTCCTTTGTCATCGGAAGCCGCGCAGTGGGCAATGGAGAACAAGCACCTATTCCCTGTCGGGAACATCGATTTGTTCTACTCCGACTATGCCTCTGCTAAAGATCCCGTTGAGATAGACCTTCTCGATGATGAAGCCAAAGAAACGAGCGAAAAAGCCGTGCAGCCCGCCCCCGTCATGGACTCTTCCGAAAAAACAGATGACGCAAAAGACGCAGGGGCTTCACTTCCTATAACAGAAAATGCCAATGATTATGAAATAACCGCAGAAGAGCTCGCCGGTATTGAATTTGTCCCCGCCGCGCAAAGGATGCAGACGGCTTCTCACGGGGGCTTTGTAAAAGGCAAAAAGGTAAACCTTAAGACAATTCTTATCAAAGGATTGCTTTGGGCGCTGATCGGTGCATTCGTGGGATTCGGCATTTCCGAGATAAGCGGAAGCAACCACAACCACAGGTTTGTTTCAAAACTGTTTGGCTATACATATCTCGCCGATTACTTCGAGTACTCCCGAAAAGCTGACGCTGAATTTGATCTCGCTTATTCCGAATTTGAGAATTATTGCAAGGATAACGGACTAAGTCCAGACAGTTCGACGGTATTTCAAAACTGGTACTCGAGCAGGGCTACACCTGAAGCCAATCAGCATCTCAGTAATTATTTCGATTATGACAGCAAAGCGGATGACGCCTTGTTTGACTCCTGCAAATACGATTTTGATTACAGCGAAACCGATTTGAAGAACGGGTTGGCGAGAGTATCCAGAGTAAGCACCGCTTTCTGGTCTTGCCTGATTGCGCTCTTCATCGGCTTGTTTATGGGAATCGGCGAAGGCGTATTTTATGGATCCAAGGAAAAAGCGATAAAATATGCGGCAATTGGAGCGGGCATCTCGCTTGTAATAGGGTTCGTCAGCGGGGATGCTGCTCAGTGGATGTATTCCGCAATGCTGGGTGACAATCCGTCATTGCTGGCAAGTTCCTTTATTCGCGGTATTGGCTGGGCCGTAATGGGTATAGGCATCGGTCTTGCCGTTGGTCTCATCAGGCCGGAAAAGAGGAGGCTCCTCTTCTGCGTATTGGGCGGCTTGATCGGCGCTTTCATCGGCGGCTTCCTCTTCAACTATGTCTGCAAGCTGATTCCTAACGCCGTTGCGGCGCGCGCAGTGGGCGTCGTCATCATGGGCGGGCTGATTGGCGTTGGCGTGGGACTTCTCGAGCAGTTCGCAAAGCAGGCGTGGCTCAAAGTCATCCGCGGTGAGTTTGAGGGCAAAGAATATCTCGTCTTTGCCGGAACTACCAGCATCGGCAATAATGGCAAGAACACGATTGTGCTCTTTAAGGACAAGCTTGTGGGACCGCATCATTGCGATATCGTTCTTGAGGGCAGCAAATACGTCCTGGTTGACTGCGGGACCCCGATGGGAACAATAGTAAACGGAATGAAGACTTCCCGCCATGTATTGAGGCAAGGAGATGCAATCGCAATCGGCAATTCTGTATTAGTGTTTAACACGAAGTAAAAAATGGAGGCGAGTATCATCGTGAAGGCGGTAAAGAGGATTTCTATAATCTTATTCGTGCTGGCGATGATACTCGCCTCTCCCCTTTCCGTATACGCCATAGGGTTTGATCCGGAGGACGTATATGATTCTGTGTTTGTGGTGTATTCAGGAAACAGCATGGGGAGCGGCTTTGCCATCGGAGAAAACTGCATCATCACGAATGCCCATGTCATTAACAATCAGTATGACGTGAGAATAGAAACATATGGCGGCGACATCAGGAGAGCATTCGTCGCTGCCATGGATGAGCGGATAGATATTGCCGTACTCGGCGTTGCGGACGCGTCATTTGCCCCTCTTCGGGTTGCCGATCTGAGCGCGGTAAATGTGGGAAACGACGTTTATGCCATTGGCGCGCCCAACAGTCTGGCGTTCACACTTACCAAAGGCGTCGTTTCATCAAAAGACCGGCTTGTCAGCAGGCAGAAGTATATTCAAACCGACGCAGCCATCAATTCCGGAAACAGCGGCGGCCCGTTATTGAATGACGCCGGTGAAGTAGTCGGCGTGAATTCGTATAAAATGTCCGATTCGGAGGGCCTTGGACTTGCAATTCCGATCGATGTCGTCGTTTCGTATTTGGAAACGGGCGGGATCGAACTTGACGAAAGCGGAAACGTCGACACACCGGTCGTTGAAGAACCCTCCGCCGATGCGTCAACCGGCAGGCCGGCAAGCGAAGGCGCTTCTTCGCGGCAAGCATCGTCAACGGCGGTAATCGTCCTTGCCGTTTGCCTGGCCGCTTCTGCCGCCCTGAACATTGTAATGATAGTGACGCTTGTGTATCGGAAAAAGAGAAACCTGTATGTTAAAACGGATCCTTCTGAGCGCACAGATTTCGATATAGAGATAATAGATTAAGGAGAATGTCATGGCTAAGAAGAAAACGATTCAGCGTAATCGAGGCCAAAAGAACACGGCTGCCGTCGACTTATCTTTGCCGCAGAATATTGTGCTGTTTGGTGAACAGAACCCGGAAGACAAAAAGGTTTATATTTCTCAGAACATCTACAAAGAGATCCACCGCTTCACAAAGGACAAGACCAAAATCGAAAGCGGCGGCGTCCTGCTCGGTAATGTGATAGAAGATTTCGGGAAAACCAATATCGTCATTCGCGCCTTCATTGAAGCGAAGTATTGTGAGGGCACGCCCACTACGCTTAAGTTCACACACGAGAGCTGGGAGTACATCCATAAAGAGGCGGCAAGAAGGTTCCCGGAGTATAAGATCCTCGGCTGGATTCATACACACCCTGATTTTGGAATCTTCCTCTCTGAGTATGATAAGTTTATCCACGAGAACTTCTTCAACGGGGACAACCAGGTCGCCTATGTCGTTGATCCCATCCAGAAAATCGAAGGGTTCTATTTCTGGATCAACGGAAAAATCGAACGCTGCAAGGGATTCTTCCTGTTTGATAAAACCGGCGTCAGAATCTCTGTCCAGCAAGAGCCTGAAGAAACGACGGAAAAAACGGCCGAATACCGGGAAAGGCGTCCGTTGTTTCGCAGCATCATCACTGCGGTTATGGGGATCGCAATCGCTGCGCTCATCATGGTCTGCATCAGCCTTCACAGCAAGATAATCGTATTGCAGAATCAGCAGCAGGCGCTTGTCGATTCTGCAAACACCAGTCTTTATAACATGTCACTTCAGATCCATTCCTTGTATGGTGAGATCGACAGTCTGAAAGCACGGCTTGCTGCGTTGGAACCTGCCGAAGAAGAACCTGAACAACCGGTCGAAGAAGGACCTTGAGAGCGCGCAGAAGCTCAGGCCCCGGCCGAACCGGCAGATACCGCAACGGGCGCCGATCCACACAACAGTTCAGAAGCAACTCCGGAGGAAATAAAGCCTCCGACCGAAGCCGGCGGAACAGATGAATAAATATATTGGTAAGATATGTCCCTATTGCAAAACAGAGATAAAGGAAAGCGACGAGGTTGTCGTTTGCAGCGTGTGCGATATGCCGCATCACAAGGAATGTTGGATTGACAATCAGGGATGCACAACATTCGGATGTACAGGGACAATCAGCGCGCCAAAGGAACAAACCGGGAAAAGCTCGGAAGATGACTTTGAGATCATCATTTATGACGATGAATCCCCGGCGCCGGAACCATACCGGTATTGTCCAAAGTGCGGAGCTCGAAACATGGCCGATAGCGTATACTGCTGCAAATGCGGAAGGCCGATCACGCAGAACAGCTCTTTTGCCGAACCGGTCAAGCAGCCATATCCGGCGTATACTGCGGGGTATTCCGCAAACGGAGCCGGACAGCGGCCGCAAGACTCCGACATGGAACTGCTGATCGGCGCCGATGCCGGTTACTATACGTCAAAGTTCAATGACATGAGGCGCCGCGGCAGCAAGGCAAGCTGGAACTGGAGCGCCTTCTTGATCGCTCCGTTTTGGATGATTTACAGAAAGATGTACGGTTACGGGGCCGGTATACTGGGTGGAGTATTGATCTTGTCTCTGTTTGGCGGCTGGTTTGCATACCTTTTGCTTTCAGCTGCGTACGTCGTATTCGGTCTTTTCGGCAACTGCGTTTATATGGACCATCTCGAAAAGAAAGCGGCACAAGCGGGAATGCTGTCGGGGCAATACAAGGCGGAATTCATTTCAAAAAACGGCGGGACGAACATGACAGCGGCAATTCTTTCCGCCGTCGGGTATGCGATAATCGCAGCAATCATTCTGTCAGTATAGACAAGGAGTCTGGTTTCTATGGAAGATACGTTTGATATTGAGATCTCTGAACAGAACCGGGAGACGGCCGGCGCGGTCCAATTGCCGTTGAATTTCCTGACCGTCGGAGAGATAGAGAACGACGACGTCAAGGTGTATATAAAGCAAGATGTTTACAAGGCTCTGGAGAAATATGCTCTTGCTGACGTCGAACACGAACGCGGGACTATTATTCTCGGAGATTTCCATGATGAATTGGGAAAAACGCACGTGGTTATCTCCAACTATATTGAAGCGCGGTATACGGACGCCTCTGCCTCAACCCTGACGTTTACACACGAGACGTGGGATTACGTACATCGGGAGCAGGACGCAAAATACCCGGATAAGAGAATCGTAGGCTGGCAGCACACTCACCCCGGCTACGGCATTTTTCTTTCCAACTATGATCTGTTCATCCACGAGAACTTTTTTAACCTGCCCTTCCAGGTTGCCTATGTTATTGATCCGGTTCAAAACCTGCGCGGCTTCTTCCAATGGAAGAACGGGAAGGTAGAAAAACTCAATGGCTTCTACATATATGACGACGTAGGCAAGCCCATAAAGATTGAGCAGGCGCGAAAAACGGCCGCAGCGGCTGACGAGCCAGAAACCAAAAGCGGTTGGTTATCAAAGGCGGCTCTCCTGCTTGCCTTGTTGATTGCCGTCGGAAGCCTTCTGACATGCTTTAGACTTCGTAATGCTCTTCATGACCAGCAGCAGGTCATCGAAGCTCAGAACAGCAAGCAGCAGCAGTTGGAACAGGCCATTGCCGATCAAAACGAAAGCATCGAAAACATTCGGAGCACGATCATCATCAACAACGATGCCGGGGAACCCGTGGAACAAACGGTTACCATCACCGAACTCGTTGAAATGCTGGAAGCCCAGCAGTCAACCATAGACAATCAGCAAAAAATCATTGAAGAGCTGAAAGCCTCGGTTCAAGCACTGGAAGAGAACGCTGAACTCCAGCAAGACGGGTACATCCTGTATACCGTTGAGCCGGGAGATACCCTTGGAGCCATCTGTGCCAGGCTCGGGATCGACTATTGGAAGAACAAAGGCGTCATATTGGAACTGAACCGCATAAAAGACGAAAACGTGATCCTTACAGGCCAGGTTCTGCTGTTTCCGGCATATATGAAGGCCGGCTGACAGCAAACGGAGATATCCGTCGGGAGGCACAAGGAAACACTTGCGCCCATCCCCTTCACAGCGCCCGCTCCGGCGGGTGCTGTTTTTTATGGCGCGGGCGCCTTGACACGCCGCCCGGCGATGCGCTAAAGTAGGGACAGCAGAGACCTTACCCGCCCTTTCCCGCCAATACTGCCGTGCCGGTCACGGAGGCGCCTCAAGATCTGTCACGGAGGTGTGTTATGAGTCGCACAGCGTTTATCAACGGAAAGATCTACCTGGAAAAGGGCTCCTTCGCCGAGGCGGTCCTGGTCGCGGGCGACCGGATCGGGGCGGTGGGCGGCAGCCGCGAGATGGCCGCCCTGGCCGGAAACGACGCGAGGGTCGTCGATCTGGGGGGAAGGACCGTCATCCCGGGCATCAACGACAGCCATCTGCATTTCCTCATGTTCGGCTACGGGCTCATGGAGGCGAACACCGCCGGGGTCCGCTCCATCGACGAGCTGGTGGAGCGCTGCCGCGCGTTCATGGCGGAGCACCCGGAGCGCTGCCGGCGAGGCCTTTACAGCATCGGATGGAATGAAGATCTGTTCACTGAGGGGGAGAAGCGGTATCCCAACCGGCACGATCTGGACAGGATCTCCACCGATATCCCCGTGGTGCTGTCCCGGATCTGCGGACACGTCCAATGCGGCAATACGAGGGCCATCGAGATCCTGGGCCTGGGGCGGGGCTTCACCCCCTGCACCGACGGGACCATAGAGACCGAGGAGGACGGCTTCCCCAACGGCGTGTTTACCGAGAACGCCGGCGCCAGACTCCACCACATCGCCATCCCCGGCCACACGCCCGAGGAGGCGGTGGAGGCCTTCCGGCTGGCCCAGTCCGAGGCGATATCCAAGGGGATCACCAGCATCCAGTCCAACGACGTGGGCCAGAGCCACCTGAGCATGGACGAGACCTTCCGGGTGATCCACCGGATCTACGACAGCGGCCTGGGCAAGCTGCGCTACCGCCATCAGGTGGGCGTGGAGGATCCCGGGGAGCTGCGGCACTACATCGACACGGAGTACGCCCACGGCGTGTACGACGACCCCGACCGCCTGGATCTCGGACCCCTGAAGCTGTTCAAGGACGGGTCCTTCGGCGGACACACCGCCCTGCTGACCCAGGATTATCTGGACGATCCCGGCAACCGGGGCGTGGAGACCCATCCGGACGAGTACATGCGTCTGCTCTGCCGGATGGCCAACGAGGCCGGCATGCAGGTGGTGACCCACAGCATCGGGAACGCCGCCACGGCCGGGATGGTGAGCGTCTACGAGGGGCTGGACGGCTTTGCCGGCAACCCCCTGCGCCACGGCATCATCCATTGCCAGATCACGGAGCGGGCCCTGCTGGAACGGATCGCGGCGGACAGGATCTCCGTTTTCTACCAGCCCGTCTTCCTCAATTACCACACCCATATCCTGCTGGACCGGGTCAGCCCGGAGCTGGCCGCCACCTCCTACGCCTTCGGGACCGCCCGGCGGCTGGGGATCCCCGTGTCCTACAGCACGGACGCCCCCATGGAGGACTGCAATCCCTTCCACAATATCTACCACGCCGTGACCCGTATGGACAGCGGCGGCTGGCCGGCCGGGGGCCTGTTCCCGGAGGAGTGCGTCAGCGTGGAGGACGCCGTCGACGCCTATACCGCCGGGTCCGCCTACAATGAGTTCAAGGAGACCGTCAAGGGCCGGATCAGGCCCGGCTACCTGGCGGATCTGGTGGTCCTCGACAGGGATATCTTCACCTGCCGGCCGGAGGAGATCTTCCATATCCGGCCGGAGATGACCGTCATCGGCGGCGAGATCGTCTACGAGCGCGCGCCGTCGGCGCGGTGAGCCGGCATATTGCCGGCGGACGAAAGGAGGAGCCGTATGCGGATCGAAAACGAGAATGAATACGACGTGCTCTGGTTCGCGGAGGACGACGCCGGCCGCGTCCTCGCGGCCCGGAGCCGCGGGCGCCCGCTGCCGGAGTTCGTAAAGGCCGACGCGGGGCTGGCCATGCTGCTGGCCGAAAAGCTGTTCTGCCCCGCGGCCATCCGGCGAATGGGGCGGGAGCCCTTCGACACGGACAAGCTGACCTCCCTCTACGGCTTCTACTGCTACGAGGCGGAGGACGGTGACGGCGCCGTCTACCGCTTGGCGGCGGCCCCCGCGAGCCCGGCGGACGCGGGGCGGTACACCGAGGACGTGAGAGAGCTGCTGGAGAACAACCGCGCCCCCTTCGACGCCGCCCGCACGCCCCGCTTCCAGGTGGTCGACGGGCTGCTGCGGCCTCTCGCCCCGCCGGCTGCGGACCCATCATGATCCCCCGCGCGGAGGCCCCGGAGCCCGGGGCCTCCGCTTTTTGTCCGCTCCGCCGGAACGGTTCGACACCAGGAGGCCTCCCCGCTATAATGATAAGCAGCGATCATGATGCGGGGAGGCCTCGACCCCCGCCAAAAGAGACGACGGGAGGGATATTATGGATCCGCAGGCCGCTAACGGGAAAACAGTGACCCGTCTGCTGTTCCGGCTGCTGCCGGCGCAGATCCTTCTGTGCGCCGTGGGCGCGGTGAATGGGATCGTATCCAGCTTTTTTGCCACCAATTACGTGGGCGTGGCCGCCATGGGCGCGGTGGGCGTGTATTCTCCCCTCCACATGCTGATCACGTCCATCAGCACCGTCCTGGTGGGCGGCTCCGCCGTCCTGTGCGGCAAGTACATAGGGCAGAATCGGCAGCGGGAAATGCAAAACGTCTTCTCCCTGACTCTGGCCGTGTCCCTGCTGATCGCCCTGGCGCTGATCCTCCTGTACGTACCCGTCGGCCTGCTGGATCTCAGCGGCTTCCTGACCCGGGATCCGGCGGTGCGGCCCCTGTTCAACCGCTACCTGCTGGGCCAGGCTATCGGCGTCGTGCCGCTGATGCTGGGCAACTCCTTCGCCGCCTTCCTCTCCCTGGAGAACAAGGGCCGGCGGACCCTGATCGCCAGCCTCTCCTATATCGCCGCCAACCTGGTCCTGAACTATGTGTTTGTCCAGCTGCTGCAGCTGGAGGCCTTCGGCCTGGCCCTGGCCTCCTCCCTGGGCATGTGGGTTTTCCTGGGGGTCCAGGCCCAGGTCTTCCTCTCCGGCAAGTCCCAGTTCCGCGTCTCCTTCCGGGATCTGTCCTGGCGGGAAACCGGGAACATCGTCCACATCGGTCTCCACGGCGCCATCTCCAATCTCTATCAGACCGCCCGGGGCCTCATCGTAAACCACCTGCTGGAGGTTTTCGTGGGCAGCGTGGCTATCTCCGCCTTTTCCGCGGCCAATAACCTGCTGGGACTGGTCTGGGCCATTCCCGGCGGGATGCTGGCGGTGTCCCGGCTGATCATCAGCGTCAGCGCCGGTGAAGAGGATCGCCAGACTCTGACGGACGTGATGCGGGGCATGTTCACCCGGTTCCTCCCCCTGATGTGCGTCGTGTCGGCGTCCGTCATCCTCTGCGCCGTCCCGCTGACCCGCCTGTTCTACCAGGATCCCGGCCAGCCGGTGTTCATGATGACGGTCTGGGGCTTCCGGATCCTGCCTCTGTGCATGCCGCTGTCCGTTATCTGCATGCACTTCAGCTGCTACGCTCACATCATGGGCCGGCATACCTTTGTCCACGTCCTGGCCCTGCTGGACGGCGTGCTGTGTGTGGCCCTCTTCACCGCGGCGCTGATCCCCTCCGTGGGCATGAACAGCGTGTACATCGCCAACGTGCTCAACGGCGTGGTGACCACCCTGGTGATCGCGGGCTATGCCTGCGTTAAAAACAGGCGGCTCCCCAGGACGATGGATGAGCTCATGGTGATCCCGCCCACCTTCGGGGTGCCGCCGGAGGATCGGCTGGACTTCAGCGTCCGCAGCATGGAGGACGTGGTGACGGTGGCCGAGCGGATCCAGCGCTTCTGCCTGGCAGCCGGCGTGAACCGGAGCCGCGCCATGCTGGCCGCCCTGTGCATGGAGGAGATGGCCGCCAACGTGGTGAGCCACGGCTTCTCCAAGGACCGGCGCAGCCATTCGGTGGATATCCGCGTCCTTCGCAAGGAGGGCGATCTGATCCTGCGCATCAAGGACGACTGCGTCCCCTTCGACCCGGGCGAACGCAGAGCCATGGCCGATCCCCGGGACCCCCTCAAAAACGTGGGCATACGCACGGTGTTCCGGGCTGCCAGCGACGTGCAGTACCAGAACATTCTGGGGCTGAACGTGCTGACCATCCGCATCGCCGTGTAAGCCTCCCCCTTCCCGATCCTCCGACCAGCAGCAAACAAAACCTCCGGCTTAGCCGGAGGTTTTGTTTTCCGCCCCTCCCGGCTCGGAAAAAATGTTAAAAAAGTTTAAAAAAAGTATTGAAAAACAGAACGGGCCGCGTTACAATGTGCGTACATAGAAATCGTTTTCCATGTTGTTTTCCCTCCCGGCTCTCAAGGAGGGAAATCCGTCCCGGCCCCGTCGGCGCGGGGGACGCGCCCGCGCGCGGTATCGGCCGGGAGCCGGTTAAGATCCGCAGGATCTCAAGGGATCAGAAATGGCAGCAAAAGTAGGGATCAGGGAGGTCGCCCGCATGGCGGGCGTATCCCCCGGCACCGTGTCCAAGGTTCTGAAAAACTATCCGGGCATCTCGGAGCAGACGAGGAAAAAGGTCATGACCGTGGTGGAGCAGACCGGCTTCATCCCCAACTCCGTGGCCAGCGCCCTGTCTACGAAGCGGAACAACCGCATCGCCCTGTTCATCTACGTGAACGACAGCTCCCAGCAGATCGACGAGATCAACATGCTGTACATCCAGGGCGCCTTCCAGCGGGCCAGCCGGGAGAACCTGGAGCTGGTGACCGTCTTCAACAGCTCCATCGACAAGCTGTCCAACGAGGAAACGGCCCGGTACTTCCACTCCATCCACGTGGAGGCCATCATCGTCTTCGGTCTGAACAAGAACGACGAGAAGATCCACTACCTGGCCGAGCAGGGCGGCATGAAGATCGTCGTGGTGGACGCCTGCCTGGAGGGCGAGTACGTCTCCACGGTCATGGTGGATCAGTTCTGGGCCCAGTATGAGACGGCGGACCGGGTCTGCGCGCCGGGCGACCGGGTCCTCTACCTGAAGGGCAAGGACGACGGCTACGTCACCGACATGCGTCTGCAGGGCATGGAGCAGCTGGCCCGGGACAAGGGCCTGGACCTGCGGGTCGCCGGCGGCGGCTTCTCCGAAAGCCAGGCCTACGACATCGTCAAGGGCCTGGACGAGCGGTTCGACGCCATCGTCTGCGCCAGCGATCTGATGGCCATCGGGGCCAAGCGGGCCCTGCCGGAGGACTCCGGCGTGAAGATCTCCGGCTTCGACGGGATCGGCCTGATGAAATACGTGGCCGACGACGTCATCACCTGCCGGCAGGACTTCTGCAACATCGCCAGCACGGCCGTGGAGGCCGCGGAGAAGCTGCTCCGGGGCGAGAAGGGCGAGCAGATCATCGTTCCCCACAGCGTCACCCGCATCCGGCGGTAGCTCCGCCGGAGATCAGGTTACTGACAGCGCGCATCCCCGCGTCGCTGTGGTAATAAATGCGTAATCAAATGCTGAAAAGGAGATGGACACAAACATGAAGAAAATCGTAGTAGTTCTGTTGACCCTCGTCATGCTCTTCTCCGTCGTGGCCTGCGGCCAGGGCGGTTCGAAGAAGGCCGAGCCTCTGGCGGACGAAGGTCACGCCGCCTGGGTCGCCCACGGTCAGTTCAAGCTGGCTGACGGCACCGAGAACAGCTGGAACGGCAAGGACACCGCTCTCTATGAGGCCTCCTCTCTCACGGCTATCGCCCTGGAGGACGTGAAGGCCATCAACGAGGACCTGTACACCGCCCTGTCCGGCAAGGACGTCAAGTACCTGTACACCATCGATCTGCTGTTCGGCACCAACGACGCCGGCTGGACCACCAACTTCCTGAAGGATGGCAAGCTGTATCGCGCCAACGGCTCCTATGCGTTCAAGATCGCCCAGTGCACGGTTGACGTGGACGGCGACAACAAGGTCTATGCCGAGGATCAGTGGATCAGCGATCCCAAGACCGCTCACGCCGAGTCCCTGACCGCCGACACCCTGTTCATGCCCGTGTGGCAGGAAGAGGCCGATGAGTACGGCTTCTCCTGGGCCAGCAACCCCGTCGTCACCGGCGGCGCCGGCCTGTACACCCTGGTGATCGCCCAGTACAACAACGCCTCCTCCCCCGAGCAGGCCGGCTTCGGCATCGGTCTGGTGCTGAAGGAGGCCAAGGACGGCCAGGCCTATGAGGAGATCCTGGAGTTCGTTCCCGCCGATCACACCTACGGCATCATTGGCGGCTTCAATGATTGGGGCGGCGACGTTGCCATGACCGACAACGGCGACGGCTCCTGGACCGGCGAGGTCGAGCTGACTGCCGGCACCGAGTTCAAGGTCCGCGCCGACGGCGCCTGGGACTACAGCTGGGGCGCTGAGGCCGGCTCCAACCTGGTGGCCGAGGCGGACGGCACCTATGTCGTCACCATCACCTTCGACGGCGGTGAGGCTGCCGTCACCGTTACCGCGAAGTAACACACAAGGACAAAGGGGCTTCAGCAATGGGGCCCCTTTGTCCCTTTTCTGCTTTTAACCGGGATCCCCCATTCCGACTGCAGAGGGACGATGCTTATGAAAACGATGAAACGCTTCACCTGCCTGCTGCTGGCGGCCGCCATGGTCTTCACCCTGTTCGGCTGCGGCGGCGCCGGCGAGAAAATCCCTCAATATGAAGATTTTGCCGACAGCTACACTGACGCCCTGCCCGAGAACGCGGAGGACGGACTGACCCTCCACGCTTTCAACTGGACCTACGGCCAGATCCTGGCCAATCTGGAGAACATCCAGAACGCCGGCTTCAAGAACGTGCTGACCATGCCGGTGCAGCAGCCCAAGAGCGGCGGCTCCGCCTGGTGGGCCTTCTACCAGCCCCTGGGCTTCTCCATCGGGGACAGCTCCCCCCTGGGCACGAAGGAGGAGCTGGAGGAGCTGTGCGCCGAGGCCGAAAAGCGCGGGATCTGCATCCTGGCCGACATCGTGGTGAACCACCTGGCCACCACCGACGACGAGGGCAAGGAGCCGGACGGCACCCCCACCGTCTCCCCCGCCGTTGCCGACTATGAGCCCGAGATCTACCGGAACCGGAACGAGGACGTCGACGGCATCGGCGTGACCTTCCACCACAACCGCACCGCCTCCGGCTCCGGCGCGGAGACCCAGTACTATGCCTACGGCAACCTCCCCGACCTGGACACCTCCAACCCCTACGTCCAGCAGCGGGTGCTGGCCCTGCTGGAGGAGTGTATCGACGCGGGCGTCGACGGCTTCCGCTTCGACGCCGCCAAGCACATCGAGACCTCGTCCGACCCGGACTATCCCAGCGACTTCTGGGAGAACACGGTGCTGCGGGCGAAGGAATACTACAAGCAGAAGACAGGCAGGAACCTGTACGTGTACGGGGAGATCCTCAACGCGCCCGCGGGGCGCGGCCTGTCCAATTACACCGACATCATGCGCATAACCGACGACGGCTACGCCTCCCAGTTTCGGAACGCCTTCGCCTCCAAGGACCCCTCCAAGATCCTGAACGCCTCCCTGAAGACCGACGATCCGTCGGATCTGATCGCCTGGGTGGAGAGCCACGACGAGTACGTGACCTCCAACACCCACTATTCCGACGTGCGGGTGGCCAAATGCTGGTCCGTCATTGCGGCCAAAAAGGATCTGGGCGGCCTGTATCTGGCCCGGCCCACGGAGGAACTGACGGTGGGCCGCATCGGTTCCTATGCCTTTGAGAGCGAGTACGTGGCGGTGGGCAACCGCTTCCACAACCGCTTCTATAACGCGGACTCCTACGAGTCCGTCAGCGGCACCTGCTATGTGAACGAAAAGATCGGATCCGGCGACCAGGGCGTCCTGATCCTGAATCTGGGCGAAACGGATCCGGAGAAGACCGTGCGGGTGGACGTGCCCCACCTGGACGACGGCAACTATTACGACGCCCTGACCGGCAGCCTGGTGGTGGTCTCCGACCACGTGGCCCGCGTGCAGTTCGAGGCCAACGGCATGGCGGTGATCACCCGCTCCCGGGACGTGCATCCCCGGCTGGAGATCTCCGAGCGGGACTGCACCTTCGTGGGCGAGAAGGAGATCACCCTGAAGGCCGTCAACTGCGACGAGGCCTACTGCTTCTTCAACGGCGACTCCGCCGACCGGCAGCCCATCGACGGCACCGCGTCGGTCCGGCTGGATCAGCACCTGAAGGACGGCAGGGTGGATCTGGGCGTATACCTCCGCAAGGGGAACAACGAGTTCCAGCAGACCCTCACCTACCGCCAGGTCCAGCTGATCGAGGGCGCCTTCAACGTGATCAACCTGGCGGACAAGTACCTGAACGGCGACTACGAGCTGTATATCTGGAGCTGGTCGCCGGGAGTCTGGAGCCAGAACTACGAGATCCGGGACGGCGTGATGCTGGTGGATACCGCCGGCATGACCGGCTTCCTGGTGGCCGCCTTTGAAAAGGGCCATCAGATCCAGGATATCCACAACTGGGACGGCAGCGTCATCAAGCAGAGCGCCGACATCACGGGCGATATCCTGGCCTCCGGCTTCTTTGATATGTCCGGCTTCTAAAAAGGAGGGATTCGGATGAAGCGCAGAATCACCATCCCGGCCGTCGCGGTCCTGGTCCTGCTCCTGCTGTCGCTGCTGTCCGGCTGCGGCAAGGCGGACGAGGGGCCCGACGACAAGCCCATCGCCCTGGAGCCGGCGGGCAGCGTCATCAGCAAGTATACGAAGGACGATACCGACTACTCCGCCCTGCCCGCAGCGCCCACCGCCGTCGTGCGCCTCCACTACCGGCGCAACGACGACTCCGCCAACGACAGGAGCTGCTACCAGCCCTGGAACGTCTGGGCCTGGGACATGGACAACGGCGGCAGCGGCGCCGCCTATGAGTTCACCGGCTACGACGACTACGGCGTCTATGCGGACCTGGACCTGTCGGTGATCTCCGGCGGTCTGGGCACCGGAAAGCTGGGCTTCATCGTCCGGACGGACAACTGGTCCAAGGACCCCGACGGCGACCGGTCCATCGACGTGCTGCCGGAGACGCCCGGCGGCCTCCAGAACGTATACGTCCGCACCACCGAATCCACCGTCTTTGACACACAGGAGAACGCCTTGAAATCTCTCATCAGCTACGCCATGCTGCGGGACGCCAGGACCGTCAGCGTCTATTTCAAGCCCCTGGCCTCGGACTTCCGGTCCTACTCCCCCCGGTTTTCCATGACCGTCAACGGCGCGGACTACACCGGCTTCACCATGGGCGAATACGACACCTCCCTGGACCGGGTGGACCTGACGCTGAAGGACGACGTGGACCTGTGCGACGTGGTCACGGTCAGCTACCGGTTCGACCCCACCTGGATCAACCGGGTGGACCTGATGATGACCAACTATTTCGACACGGACGAGTTCAACGCGCGCTACGCCTATGACGGCGACGACCTGGGCGCCACCTTCGACAATGAGGAGGCCCCCACCGCCACCACCTTCAAGGTCTGGGCCCCCACCAGCTCCCAGGTGGTGCTGAACCTCTACAACACCGGCGACTACATGACCGAGACCTCCCCCGCCGCCACCTATCCCATGGAGCGGGGCGACAGGGGCGTGTTCAGCTGCACCGTGAAGGAGGATCTGGACGGCCGGTACTACACCTACACCGTCACCAACGCCAAGGGCACCAACGAGGTGACGGACCCCTACGCCAGGAGCGCCGGCGTCAACGGCCGCCGGGGCATGGTGGTCAATTTCACCAGGCTGAACGCCTCCATCGCCGGCTGGGCGGAGGATACGCGTCCCTTCGACGGGAACGCCACCGACGCCGTTATCTACGAGGCCCACGTCCGGGATATGACCATCAGTCCCACCAGCGGCGTGGACGAGAACCTCCGGGGCCGGTTCCTGGGCCTGGCCCAGCGGGGCACCACCTTCACGAAGGACGGCGTCACCGTATCCACCGGCCTGGATCACCTGGCGGAGCTGGGTGTGACCCACGTGCAGCTCCAGCCCTTCTACGACTACTCCTCGGTGGACGAGACCCGCTCCGGCACCGCCATGTCCAAAGAGAACTACAACTGGGGCTACGATCCCCTCAACTACAACGTGCTGGATGGCAGCTATTCCACCGATCCCTACGACGGCTACCGCCGGATCATCGAGTTCAAGCAGATGGTCATGGCCATGCATCAGGCGGGGCTGTCCATCAATATGGACGTGGTCTACAACCACACCAGCAGCTCCGAGAACTCCAACCTGAACCTGCTGGTGCCGTACTACTACTACCGGACCCGGGCCAACGGCGCCTTCTACAACGGCTCCGGCTGCGGCAACGAGCTGGCCTCGGAGCGGTACATGGTCAACAAGTTCTTCCGGGAGTCCTGCCGGTTCTGGATCGGCGAGTACCATCTCTCCGGCTTCCGGTTCGACCTGATGGGCCTCATCGACAACCAGACCATGATCGACATCTACAACGACTGCTCGGCCCTGTATCCCCGGATCATGATCTACGGCGAGCCCTGGACCGGCGGCGCCACCAAGCTGAAGGCCGGCGTCAGCGGCGAGAATCTCACCGGGCAGACCACGGTCCAGGAGTCCCTGGCCCAGGATTACTTCTGCGGCAGCGGCGTGCTGGTGGGCGCCTTCAACGACGTGTTCCGCAACGCCGTCCGGGGCGACAACAACCCCGGAAAGGGCTACGTCCAGGGCATTTCCTCCGACGCCTCCCAGATCGCCATGTGCCTGGCGGGCCTGTTCTCCCGGGAGACCGTGAAGACCCAGGCCATCGACCCCGGCCAGGTCCTCAACTACGTGTCCTGCCACGACAACTATACCCTCTACGACCAGCTGGTCCAGACCATGGGCGAGAACCGGCTCCCCGCCGCCTACACCCAGGCCGAGTCCCTGGTGTTCCTGTCGGAGGGCGTCCCCTTCATCCAGGAGGGCGAGGAGTTCATGCGCAGCAAGTACGATCCGGATACCGGGAAGTACGAGGGCAACTCCTACAACGTGGGCGACTATATCAACGTGATGGACTACTCCCTGAAGGCGGACCACCTGGATATCTGCGAGAAGATCCGGGAGCTGATCGCCTTCCGGGCGGAGCACGAGGGCTTCCGCCTGGCCAGCCGGGAGGAGATCGGCCGGCGGCTGACGGACGTGTCCTCCGACGGCGGGAACATCTCCTTCCGCCTGGACGACCTGACGGTGATCCACTCCCTGACCGGTGCCAACATTACGCTGGACGGCTCCTGGGAGCTGGTCTACTCCAACCTGCGCAGGCCGGGCGCCTCCGTCTCCGGCGTTGTCACCCTCTCGGCCAACGAGACGGTGGTGCTGAAGAAGGTGGGCTGATATGTTCCGCCACGGTACGTGCAGCACGGAGGTGGACAAAAAACCGTTCCTCTTCACGCTGCTGGCCTGCCTGGGCAGCCTGACCGCCGCCGTTCTGGCGGTGGTCCTGAGCCGGGGCCAGGCCCTGGCGGTGTTCGCCGCCATCCTGCTGGCCATCGTGGCCGTCGCCGCCGGCGCCGTCCTGTTCGCCATGGTCTCCGACCGGGCCTACGTCCGGGACGGGGTGCTGACCGTCGGGTATCTGTTCCGCCGGGCGGAGATCCCCCTGGAGCAGATCGACCGGCTGGTCTTCAAGGAGGACGTGTACTCCGTATATGACCGGAAGGGGGCGCTGGTGGGCACCATCAACGCCAAGCTGACGGGCATCGATACAGTTCTAAACATGCTTGACAGAAGCGGGGTCCGCTTCGTCTGACCGGGAAGATGGAACAAGACGCCGTCGAGCATTTTAGGAGAATAGATGATAAACAGAGAAGGAGGAGAATATGGCAAATCTTAAGCTTTCCCACATCTACAAGGTCTATGACAACGGGCACAAGGCGGTCAACGATTTCTCCATTGACATCGCCGACCGGGAGTTCATCGTCTTTGTCGGCCCCTCCGGCTGCGGCAAGTCCACCACCCTGCGCATGATCGCGGGTCTGGAGACCATCACCGCCGGCGACCTGTTCATCGGCGACACGCTGGTGAACGACATGGAGCCCAAGGACCGCGACATCGCGATGGTGTTCCAGAGCTATGCCCTGTACCCCCATATGACCGTGTACGAGAACATGGCGTTCGGCCTGAGAAACCGCAAGATGCCCTGG
>JAEEGF012311194.1_pt1 | contig 21244 bp, 12 predicted proteins | sample 9134171 | NCBI WGS metagenome assembly JAEEGF01 (sample SAMN16246542, study PRJNA631951) | gut metagenome | biome: gut microbiome; feature: rumen; material: AP-attached | host: Bos | place: Iran: Karaj | collected 2018-10 | reverse complement strand
CCAGGGCTTCCAGCCTGTGATCATCGCCACGAAGGCTGACAAGATAAAGCCCTCGCAGATGGAAAAGCATCTTGGGATGCTAAGGTCAGGTCTTGGACTTCCGGAGGAGGTTAAGATATATCCTTATTCAGCACTGAAAAAGACAGGCCGTGAGGAGATATACGACCTGATGGACAGCATTCTGGAAGAGGAGAAAGAAGATCCGGAAGAGGAGAAACAGGAGCAGTGACCCGGCTTTTTGTGCAGGATAATATATTTATTCTTGGAGGAAATGAAAATGGAAAGGCTAAAAGCTCTAAAATGGAACTACATTATCGAAGCGCTGATCATGGTCGCCATAGGAGTGATACTGATAGTGTGGCCTCAGGCCAGTCTTGAAATTATGGCAAAGGCTCTGGCAGCTCTGCTTACTCTTGTGGGAGTGGTTCTTGTGATAAGCTATTTCGCCCACAGGGAAAGGACAATCTACATATCAGGCGGACTTGGGCTCGGATTGATACTGGCGGTCATCGGTGTATGGATATTCGTAAATCCCAAGCCTTTTATTGATATGATACCCAAGCTCTTTGGTGTGTTCATCATAGCTGGAGGCATCTTCCATTTTGCGCAGGCAATCTCTCTTATCAGGTACAAGTATTCCCTGTGGTGGTTATCCATGATACTTGCGGTTTTAACGATCGCTGCCGGATGTATCCTTCTTTTCAAAACCGATTTTGCAGAGAGTCTCCTGGTTACCCTGATAGGAGGCAGCCTGATATTTGAGGGAGTGACCAACCTCTGGACAATATCAAGAGTTTCAAAGGCGGCAAGGAAAGTATCCAATGCTTTAAACCAGGCCGTAAAGGATCTGAACGCTGTCGATGCGGATGCAAAGGTCGTTGACGACAGCGCCGAGAGGTGATTGCTCCCCGAAAAACATAATAGAAAGAAAACATTATTAGCACTCTATTGACTAGAGTGCTAATTTGTGTTATACAATATGTAGAACAGAAAGAACAGAGTACCTGTCGCAGGCGGCGGAGAGCCGCGGGATCTGCGGGAAGGGAGGCATTATGAATATACAGAAGTTCACACAGAAATCAATCGAAGCAGTTCAGAACTGTGAGAAGATCGCAGTTGACTACGGCAACCAGGAGATAGCCCAGGAGCACCTTCTCTACGCACTTATGACTATAGAGGATTCTCTCATAGCCAAGCTTGTGGAGAAGATGGGAGTTGACTCAAGATCCTTTGTGATGAGGATTGAGGAAGCTATTGCAAAGAGGACCAAGGTCCAGGGCGGACAGCCTTACATTGGCGCAGAGCTGAACAAGGCTCTTCTGTCAGCAGAGGACGAGGCCAAGGCTCTCGGAGATTCCTATGTATCTGTTGAGCATCTCTTTATGTCAATAATGAAGAAAGCCAGCAGAGAGGTAAAAGACATCTTCCAGGAATTCGGAATCGACAGGAACAGATTTCTGCAGGCCCTTTCCGAAGTACGCGGCAACAGGAACGTGACAACAGACAATCCCGAAGCTACCTACGACACACTGAATAAATACGGAACAGAGCTGGTTGAGAAGGCAAGACGCCAGAAACTTGATCCCGTTATTGGAAGGGATTCTGAGATAAGAAACGTTATAAGAATTCTCTCCAGAAAGACCAAGAACAATCCTGTCCTCATCGGTGAGCCCGGTGTCGGCAAGACAGCAGTTGTAGAAGCTCTGGCCCAGAGAATAGCCGGAGGCGATGTACCCACAGCCCTGAAGGATAAAAAGATATTCTCCCTGGACATGGGTGCGCTGGTGGCAGGTGCCAAGTACAGAGGCGAGTTTGAGGAGAGACTGAAGGCCGTCCTTGAGGATGTCAAGGAATCCGACGGCGAGATCATCCTCTTCATCGATGAGCTGCATCTGATTGTCGGAGCGGGCAAGACAGACGGCGCAATGGATGCCGGCAACATGTTAAAGCCCATGCTTGCAAGAGGCGAACTCCACTGCATCGGTGCAACAACCCTCAACGAATACAGACAGTACATCGAGAAGGATGCCGCCCTTGAGAGACGTTTCCAGCCTGTTATGGTGGATGAGCCCACGGTTGAAGATACCATCAGTATCCTGCGTGGCCTGAAGGAGAGGTACGAGGTTTTCCATGGCGTTAAGATCATGGACTCCGCTCTTGTCAGCGCAGCAGTTCTCTCGAACAGATACATTTCAGACAGGTTCCTTCCCGACAAGGCTATTGACCTTGTGGATGAGGCCTGTGCCCTCATCAAGACCGAGATGGATTCCATGCCTGCGGAACTGGATGAACTTAACCGCAAGATCATGCAGATGCAGATCGAGGAGGCAGCCCTTAAGAAGGAAGATGATTCTCTGAGCGTGGAGCGCCTTAACAATCTGCAAAAAGAGTTGTCGGACCTTCGCGAAGAGTTCGACACAAGGAAGGCTCAGTGGACCAACGAAAAAGAGGCTGTAGACAAACTTGCAGCTATTCGTGAACAGATAGATACTGTAAACTCCGAGATTGTCATCGCTACAAGAGACGGCGACTACAACAAGGCTGGAGAACTGCAGTACGGCAAGCTTCCCGCGCTTAAGAAGCATCTGGAAGAGGCTGAGGAAGAGGTCAGGAGAAAAGAGAATGAAACCAGCCTTGTGCATGAGAGAGTGTCAGAAGAAGAGATCGCAGGCATAATCAGCAGATGGACCGGCATCCCTGTGAGCAAACTGACTGAGAGTGAGAGGAACAAGACCCTTCACCTTGCAGACGAACTACATCACAGAGTAATCGGACAGGAGGATGCGGTGACCAAGGTTTCGGAAGCTATCATGAGATCAAAGGCCGGCATCAAGGATCCGGGTAAGCCCATCGGATCATTCCTCTTCCTGGGCCCAACAGGTGTTGGTAAGACGGAGCTGGCAAAGAGCCTGGCTCAGGCCTTGTTTGACGATGAGAACAACATGGTCAGGATCGACATGAGTGAGTACATGGAGAAGTTCAGCGTCTCCAGACTAATCGGAGCGCCTCCCGGATATGTAGGCTATGAAGAGGGCGGACAGCTGACTGAAGCTGTAAGGAGAAAACCCTATGCAGTAGTTCTCTTTGATGAGATTGAGAAAGCACATCCCGATGTGTTCAACGTTCTTTTGCAGATACTGGATGATGGACGTGTAACGGATTCCCAGGGCAGGACAGTGGACTTCAAGAACACCATTCTCATCATGACCTCCAACATCGGGGCTCAGTACCTTCTTGATGGAATAAGGAGCGACGGCACAATAAGTGAAGAGGCTGAAAAAGAAACTATGGAAGACCTCAGGGCTCACTTCAGGCCTGAGTTCTTAAACAGACTCGATGAGATCATCATGTTCAAGCCTCTCACCAAGGACAACATCGGCAACATCGTCGGACTTATTGTTGATGACCTCAATAAGCGTCTCTCTGACAGAGAAATCAGCGTGAAGTTGACTGACGCCGCAAGAGATCTCATAATCGATGAAGCTTATGATCCTATCTACGGCGCAAGACCTTTGAAGAGATATGTACAAAAATATGTTGAGACTCTGTCTGCTAAGCTCATCCTTGAGGACAAGGTAAAACCTCATGATGCCATAGTTTTCGACGTGGAAGACGGACAGCTTACAGCGAGAGCAGAAAAAGAGTGATTCCGGTCTGAAAGCTCTTTTCAAGCGAATTTAATAAAAACATGATCCATGTGCGGGGCAGCCTTTGCAGATGCATTGGCCGCCCCAATCTTTTGCCCTCAGACAATTGCATTTGGACCCTGTCAGTGTTAAACTTTTGTCATATGGCGAAACAAATTCGAATATTATTCTTATGGAGGTTTTAACTGATGAGTAAGACTTTTGATGACATTCTGGCAAAACTTAAGACAGCGACAGAAGTGAAGAAGATGTCTGTAGCTGTTGCACAGGACTCTCACGTGCTTGAGGCAGTGAAGGTCGCAAAGGAGAGAGGAATTGTTGATCCTATTCTTGTGGGTGACGCCGACAAGATCACAGAGATTATGGGAACCCTTGGAATGAATCCTTCAGACTACGAGATCATTGATGTGAAGGACACTATCGAGGCAGCCCGCACAGCAGTATCCCTCGTTCACGACGGCAAGGCTGACATTTACATGAAGGGAGTCCTCGAGACCAAGGATTTCTTAAAGAGCGTACTTGATAAGGAAGTAGGACTTCGCACAGGCCGTCCTCTTTCACATGTATGTGTGTTCGAGATTCCCGGCATCGACCGCCTGCTCTTCCTTACAGACGTTGCTTTCATGCCATATCCCACTTTTGAGGATAAAAAAGTCATCATCGAGTATACAGTGGATGTTGCAAGAGCCTGCGGCGTTGAGTGCCCTAAGGTAGCTCCTCTTGCAGCAGTAGAAGTAGTTAATCCCAAGATGCCTGTTACCGTTGAGGCAGCTGAGCTCACCAAGCTCAATGAGGCCGGCGAGATCAAGAACTGCATCGTTGACGGACCTCTTTCAATGGATCTTGCCATTGATCCCGAGGCAGCCAAGCACAAGGCAGGTGCTCTTGACAGAAAGATCGTCGGAGACGCCGACATCCTTCTTTTCCCTGACATCCACGCAGGAAACCTTGTTTACAAGACCATGGTCCGCATGGGCGATGTCAAGAACGGAAACATCCTCACAGGAACCAAGGCTCCGGTTATCCTTACTTCAAGATCGGATTCAGTAGATGTTAAGGTTAACTCAATTGCTCTTGCAGCAGTAGTTGCCATGGGCTGAGTTTCACTTTGAAAGGAGAACGAAATGATTAAAAGTCTGATAATAAATCCCGGATCCACATCAACAAAGGTAGGTATTTTTGAGGACGAGACACTCACCAAGGAGGAGACTCTCCGCCACAGCACAGAGGAGATCGAGTCCTATGCATCCATAATCGACCAGAAGGACTTCAGAAAGAACATCATCCTTGATTTCCTGAAGAAAGAAAACATCGATATAAAGAGCTTTAACGTAATCGTAGGAAGAGGCGGACTCCTTCGTCCCATTCCCGGTGGAACTTACGAGTGCACAGATGCGCTTTTAGAGGACTTAAGGAAGGGCGTTCAGGGACAGCACGCATCGAACCTCGGCGGAATCCTTGCAAGAGAGATCGGCGATGAGATCGGTGTTCCTTCATACATCGTTGATCCGGTTGTTGTTGACGAGATGGAGCCCGTTGCCCGCATTTCAGGCGTTCCTGAGATCGAGAGAGTTTCAATCGACCATCCTCTCAATCAGAAGGCGGTTGCCAGAAGATATGCAAAAGAGATCGGAAAGAAATACGATGAGATCAGCGTGATCGTTGTTCACATGGGCGGCGGAACATCTACAGGCGTTCATAAGAACGGCAAGATGATCGACGTATTCGCAGCACTCAACGGCGACGGTGCATTCTCTCCCGAGAGAGCAAACGGCATTCCTGCCAAGGCTCTTGTGGATCTGTGCTTCTCAGGCAAGTTTACATATGAACAGATGAAGAAGAAGATCGTCGGCTACGGTGGACTTAACGCATACCTTGGAACCAACGACATGAGAGAAGTAAACAAGATGTGCGATGAGGGTGATGAGAAGGCCAACCTCGTAAGAGACGCATTTATCTATCAAATCTGCAAGAACATAGGAGCCTGCGCAACAGTACTTAAGGGTAAAGTTGATCAGATCATCCTTACCGGCGGAATCGCTTATGGTCAGGTAATCACCGATGCCATCAAGGACAGAGTAGAGTGGATCGCTCCCGTTACCGTATATCCCGGAGAGGACGAGCTCCTTGCTCTGGCTCAGGGCGCTATCCGCGTAATGAACGGCGAAGAGAAGGCTATGGAATACTGATCAGACAGATCACATAGAGAATATTTGACCACGCAAAACTAACTAGAAATAGTTAGTTTTGTTTGGTTAATGACATAGTATAAAAAACATGTATGGGGGGAAAAGAAATGAGAAAGTATGCAAAAAAACTGTTGGCAGGCATTACAGCATTGACCCTGGTTTTTAGCTGTTCAGGAAACGTTCTTGCCATGGACGATACGCCTGACACCGAAGTCCTGGGACAGGTTCTTGATACTGAGGCCGATGGGGAAGAAGCCATTGGCCCGGAAGAGGCGTCATTTACGTCAGAGGATGCTGCAGAAGAGAATATCAGTGCAGAGTCTGAAGAAGAGAGCGGAGAAGCCGGGGATCTTGAGGAAACAGAGGATCAGGAAGATGCAGCAGCTGCTGCTGATGATGATGAGAATGCGGAAACAGCAGTGACATTGGATTCCGCTGAGACTGAGGAAGCTGCAGCGGAGGAGCTTCTGGGAGCAACTCCCGTGGCATCGGGATACTGCGGAGCTGAAGATAGCGGACTTGAGAGTGTAACATGGACCGTAACAGGTTCTCCTTCCAATTATACACTTACGATCTCCGGAGAGGGCAATATGGCCGGCTATAACGGAGAGGATTCCGGTACACCGGATGTGCCATGGGCAGAGTATCGCGATGGACTGACAAAAATTGTTGTTGAGAGCGGTGTCGCCAGTATAGGATACAACGCGTTTGAGAAGTCGACAAATGTGACGTCTGTCAGTCTTCCGGAGACTGTTACTTCAATAGGAAGCGGCGTCTTCTTTGAATGTGAATCCTTAAAAAGTATAACTGTGCCATCACAGGTTACCAGGATTCGTTATGATACGTTTCTTCACTGTACCAGCCTTGAAAGAGTATCTCTTCCGGATGGTATCACTAATATTGGCGACGATGCTTTTGCTCGTTGCACAAGTCTAAAGAGCATAGATCTTCCTGAAGAGTTGACGCAGATAGGAAATGAGGCTTTTAAGATGTGTGCTTTTCAGGAAATCGTTCTTCCTGAAAATCTCAGGAAGATAGGAGATAGTGCTTTTAGCAGTTGTCCCAATCTTTCAAAGGTTACATTCCCCTCGAGACTGACAAAACTGGGGAAAAATGCCTTTGATAGTTGCGAAAACTTAAGCGGTACGCTGGTAGTACCTCCCGGATTAACTGAGATTCCAATCAGTGCATTCAGAAGATGTAAAAAGCTTGGGTCTGTTGTTCTGCCTGATGGGATAACTAAGATTGGTTCAAATGCTTTTGCTGACTGCGTAGCTCTCAAAAGCATAAACATCCCATCTACGGTTACCACAATGGGGCAGTCTGTTTTTACCTCCTGCGAGAAGCTTCAGGAAATTGAAATTCCCGAGGGGGTAACTGAGATTAAATGGATGACTTTTTCATGCTGCTTTGCACTTTCCAGAGTAACGATTCCCTCAACTGTCACAACTATAGAGGAAGATGCATTCTACGGCGCAGGAACTCTAGATGATAGCGAACGGTATATCCCCTATGTTTACTATGGAGGAAGCGAAACAACCTGGGCAAGCATCTCCATCGGAGAAGGTAATGAATCACTCCTTAATTCCACCATTCATTATGCAAGAGATCCGGAGAATGTGATAACTCCCACAATGATAATGCCCACAAACGGAGAGACGGCGGCATCAATAGTAGATGCCGGAAATACCCGCAAGTTTGAACTTAAGCTCACCTCCGACGAGGAGATAGAGAGCTTTGATGTAAAACGCGGCACTATCCATATACATAAGTACTCAACAGGGGAAAAAGTGTGGGAGCTTAAGGGAAACAGCCTTGCTACGCTAAAAGACAATGTCTTCTCCCTTACTATCCTTACGGGAGAACTTGATTATAACACCAAGTACTATATTGTTATTGACAGTGACTTCTTCTGGCTCAGTGATAAAGAAAAGTGCCTGGGGACAGTGGGCAAGGACAGCTGGACTTTTACTACTCAGCTCAGCAGGAATATGAAGAGAATTACCCTTGACCCTCAGGGCGGTAGTGTAAGTACCACAACATTGATAACAAATGACGACGGCAAATTGGAATCACTGCCAACTCCGAGCATCAGTGACGGAAGAACATTTGGGGTATGGCTTACGGGCCCAAGCGTTGGCGACAAAGTCGACACTTCATATGTCTTTACGCAAGATACTACAATCTATGCTCAGTACTACAAAAAGAATGAACTGGGATACGATGACATGTCGCCTATTACTAACAAAATCAGCTACAATCCTGATGGTGCTTTGTACTCCGCTTTTTTACAGAACCTGTCACTGGGGTCTAAGAAAGACGTTGTAATAGCAGCTGCAACGAAAATGAGAGGTAAGAGCGGTAATTTTTGTTTTGGATCTTCCTGTTCGATAGTTGCTGCGAAAAATGGCAGTCTCAATTGTCGTGATTATGGTGCCAATAAGTATCACGATCTTGACTTTACCAGGGGCGATGTACGGGAAATAATGTCTGTATATCAGCTGCAGCAGTATACTAACACTTATTCCAATGAACAGAAGAGATTCGGTAGACTGTCAGATAAAGACAGGCTGCGGGCTGTTGTAGATATGGCAGGAGGTGTTGATCAATATGGCCCCGCGGTACTGGTCATCGAATTTGGGGATACACTGTTTCCGGGCGCTCATGCCATTGTTATCGACGGCCTCGAGGAGGGGAACTGCGCTATTTCCGGATACTACTACACGGTCAGGACCTACGATATAAATAACGATGAGGCTGAGTCAGTATTTGGATATCAGAAAGGTGATCCGGAATACAGCTATCTGTATATCTCCGAGGATTTCAGCAAATGGACCATGAATAACCAGGAATACTATCCAAGGTCACATGGCTCACAGTTATCTAACAAAAAGATACTTATGTGTTTCCGGGATGAGAGCCTTGTCAATTTATACAAATACAGGGAAGAAAGTTTAAAGGCCAAAATGCTCGTGGTGCCCGGGGGAATTTCCGGGCTTGTAGGAAGTGTTGACGGAAACAGCTTTGACTTGTCCTCAGATGGTGATATCTTCTGCGTTCCTTCTATCGGAGACGAACTGGAGGGTCCCTACAAAGTATTCCTTCCTGATGACTTCATCACCATGGAACTCTCTGCCGATGGAGAAGAGTCCTTATCTGCCACTCTGCGCTTTGAAGATAACTATGTCAGTGTGGATGCTGGAGCAGATGCCAGGATTACAGCAACCTCTGATCTGGGTCGTTTTGAGCTCACAGGAACCGGAGAGGCGTCCTACGAAGGAGACTACGCCTTAACCGCAATTGACGACGGTGAAGACGAGGCTGTCATTACCATCGAGGGAACTGCGGAAGGCGACATGATCCTGGAGCGCTCGGGAGATGATTATCTGCTGAAGTCTGACGGAAGTCACAATTCCACCATCTCCATAGAGAAGGAGGAAGGCAGCGAGGAGTTCCGTAATCTTTCACAGTCCTCCATCAAGATAACCAGGAATGAAGATGACGGAAATATTGAACTGTTCTCCGATGAAGACGGCGACGGAACATACGAAACAGCTATCAGAGCCATCGAAGGTCTCTGGGCTACAAATGTGAGCGACCTTGTATATACAGGACAGGCACTGACACAGCCTGGGCTTGTTGTTTACCACGACGATGTGCTTCTGGAAGAGGGCAAGGATTATACCCTTAAGTACAAGAACAACACTGCGGCATATAGGATTGAGAATCCTGAATATCCCAGCGGGACAGATATTAAGAAGGCACCCTGCGTGACCGTGACCGGAAAGGGCAATTACGCCGGAAGTACAACAGTTTATTTCTCGATTCTTCCTGCGCCTATCAGCAATGCCAAAGTGGCAGAGGATCTGATAACTGTTTCAGCCAATACCAAAAAGGGCGTTTCGCCTGTGCCGAGTCTGACTTTTGCAGGCAAGGCGTTAAAGGCGGGAAAAGACTTTGAGGTTAAATACTATGCACTTGATGAGTGGAATGACCCTAAAACCGGAGATCCTGTTCCTGCATCGACTCCTATTTTTACCCCCGGAGAATATATAATCCGGATAGATGCTGTTGAAGGCAGCTGCTTTGAGGGAACTCATGACAGCACGGTGCGGCTGCTGATAACGGAGCCCTCCGAGTCCGTTTCCCTCAGTGCCAAGAGCGTAAAGGCTGTCGGAAAGATAGCAAATCAGGACTATACCGGTGAAGAAATTGATGTTTCAGCTTTGTTCCTGGGAACCGAACCTGCAGTTAAGCTGGTGGATGGCAATTACACTCTGCAATACGGTGAAGACTACAAGATCCTTAAGTATTCAGGCGGTGTCAATCCGGGGAATGCCACAGTCATTCTGACGGGAACCGGAAAAAGAAATGACATAAACGGTCACTGCTATGTGGGCGAGAGGAAGCTTCAGTTCAAGGTTGTATCTTCATTCAACATGAAAAATGCTGTCATCACCAATGTGGAAAAGAGCTATGCATATGACGGAACTGCATTGACCATTGATTCAGCCAGAATTTCTTTTCCCGGATACAAAAACGGAGAGGCCCTGGTTCCCGGTGTGGATTATGATATCACCTACTCAGGCAATCAGAAGGTCGGCAAAGCCAAGATGACTGTTACCGGAAAAGGAATGTTCTTCGGCAGCAGGACCATCAGCTTTAACATCACTCCATATGCGCTGAGTGCAGCCTCGGCAAGTATCACAATAGACCCTGAATCAGTTGATCCGCAGGGCAGTGCATACTATAAGAAAGGCGGCAGCAGACCTGCAGTTGCGGTTACGGACAAAAACGGCAGACAGCTGCGGGAAGGCATAGACTATACTCTTAAGTACAGCAACAACACCAAGTGTTTCAGTGACCTGTCTTCCGCAAAGGCACCGAAGGTCACAGCCACAGGAAAGGGCAACTACAAGGGAAATGTGGAGGCCAGATTTGCCATCACAAAGGGAGATCTGAGTGAATGCACAATGGCAGCCGCTGACCGGGCTGATTCTTCGAAAAAAGGTGGCTGGGTTTCTGTTCCGAAGATAATTGACACGGACGGCAAAGCACTGAAAGCCAAAACGGATTATCTTGCATCCGTTACCTATGCTGAGGATCCCGAGTTTACTCAGATACTTGATACAAAGAGCGTGCTTTCACTTTCAGCAGGTGAAAAGAGTAAAACCATCTATGTGAGGGTGCAGGGAGCCGGTAACTATGAAGGAAGCGTATTGACCGGAAGTTACAGGATCGTTGAAGAGCTTTTGAACAAGGCAAGTGCAAAGTTTTATTATGACGGTGCTGACGGTAAGTCTTTTGAATATACCGGCAGGGCAATAGAACCCGGAAAAGCAGGAACCTTGTATGAAGAATGTATCAGAGTATATAATGGCAATGCTGAACTCTATAACGGAGTGGATTACGTGATCACCGGTTATGAGAACAATGTCGCCAAAGGCACGGCAAAGATGACTATTCAGGGCATTGGTTCATACGGCGGATCCAAGACGATAACATTCAGGATCGGAACGCGTTCTTTTGCAGGAATTGCGTGGATCAGAAAGCTTATTTCTTCCCTGACATAATATTAGTAATCGTGTTTACACCCCGCTGCGAAAAGGCAGCGGGGTGTTTTTGCCTGCTGGGGAAGGAGATTTGGCGCTTCTTGATAATATAGGGTAAATCTGCTACAATGTGCTTTGGACTATGCTTATTACAAGGGCCTTACTATGCCCTTTTTTAGGAGAAGAAGATGAGTATATTAGATAAGATCATTGGAACCCATTCAGAGAGAGAACTCAGAAGGATAAGGGGTACTGTTGACGCCATTGAGAGAATGAGAGAGCAGATGCAGGCTCTTTCAGATGAAGAGCTCAGGGCCAAGACCGATGAGTTTAAGAAGAGGCTTGCTGATGGCGAGACTCTTGACGATATCATGGCCGAGGCCTATGCGGTAGTCAGAGAGGCTGCCAAAAGAGTTCTTGGAATGGAACACTTCAGAGTACAGTTGATCGGCGGAATCATCCTTCATCAGGGAAGAATCGCAGAGATGAGAACCGGTGAAGGTAAGACTCTCGTGGCTACACTTCCTTCATATCTGGAAGCTCTGACAGGCAAGGGTGTACACGTTGTTACAGTCAACGATTATCTGGCAAATCGTGACGCGGAGCAGATGGGACAGGTGCATCAGTTCCTGGGCCTCACTGTCGGATGCGTGCTTAACAGCATGAATTCAGAGGAGAGAAGAGCGGCCTACAACTGTGACATAACCTATGTTACCAACAACGAACTGGGATTTGATTATCTTCGTGACAACATGGCCATCTACAAGGAACAGTGTGTTTTGAGAGGCCTTAACTACTGCATCATCGACGAGGTGGATTCCATCCTCATCGACGAAGCAAGAACACCTCTTATCATTTCCGGTCAGTCAGACAAGTCCACCAAGCTCTATGAGGCCTGCGACGTCCTTGCAAGGCAGATGGAGAGAGGTGAGGACATGGAAGAGCTCACCAAGATGGATGCCATCATGGGAGTGGAGAGAGAAGAGACCGGCGACTTCATCGTAAATGAAAAGGACAAGATCGTAAATCTGACAGAGAGAGGTGTCGGCAAAGTTGAGAGATTCTTCCGCATAGAGAACCTTGCAGATCCAGAGAACCTCGAGATACAGCACAACATAATCCTTGCTCTTCGTGCCAACAACCTTATGCAGAAGGATCACGACTATATCGTAAAGGACGACGAAGTCCTTATAGTAGATGAGTTCACAGGCCGTGTAATGCCCGGACGCCGCTATTCAGACGGACTGCATCAGGCCATCGAAGCCAAGGAGCACGTAAAGGTTAAGAGAGAGTCCAAGACTCTGGCGACCATCACCTTCCAGAACTTCTTTAACAAGTTTGAGAAGAAGTGCGGAATGACCGGTACCGCTCTTACTGAAGAGAGAGAGTTCCGTGATATCTACGGAATGGACGTTATAGAGATACCTACCAACAAGCCTGTTATCCGTATCGATCATCAGGATGCGGTTTACAAGACAAGAAAAGAGAAACTCAACGCCATCTGCGACGCAGTGGTAGAGTCCAACAAGAAGGGACAGCCGGTTCTGGTTGGTACCATAACCATCGAGGCATCTGAAGAGCTGTCAAGGCTTCTCAGGAAAAGAAATATCCAGCACCAGGTTCTGAATGCCAAGTTCCATGAGATGGAAGCTGAGATCGTGGCTGAGGCAGGAAGACATGGCGCTGTTACCATCGCCACCAACATGGCCGGCCGTGGTACCGATATCAAGCTGGACGACGAGGCCAGGGCAGCAGGCGGACTAAAGATCATAGGAACAGAGAGACACGAGTCAAGACGTATCGACAACCAGCTGCGTGGACGTTCGGGACGTCAGGGAGATCCCGGTGAATCCAAGTTCTACTTATCTCTTGAGGACAACCTCATGAGACTGTTCGGATCAGAGAGACTGATCTCCATGTTCAATGCCCTTAAGATTCCGGATGGACAGGAGATCGAGCACTCATCTCTTTCAAGGGCCATCGAATCAGCGCAGAAGAAGATCGAGTCCAACAACTATGCAATACGTAAGAACCTGCTCGAGTATGACCAGGTAAACAATGAGCAGAGAGAGATCATCTATGCAGAGCGTAAGAGAGTTCTGGATGGAGAATCCATGAGGGATTCCATCTACAAGATGATCACGGATATAGTAGAGTCGGCAGTTGATACTGTGATCGGTGAAGAGAATGATCCGGACAACTGGAACATGCAGGAGCTCAATGAGATCCTTCTTCACACAGTACCGTTAAAGAAGATCAACAGAGGCAGGATCGAGAACCTTACCAAGTCAGGTCTTAAGCAGCAGCTCAAGGAAGAAGCAGTGAAACTCTATGAGGCCAAGGAGGCTGAGTTCCCTGAGCCTGAGACCATAAGAGAGATCGAGCGTGTAATTCTTCTGAAAGTTATCGACAGAAAGTGGATGGACCACATCGACGATATGGACCAGCTTCGCCAGGGTATAGGACTTCAGGCCTACGGCCAGAGGGATCCCAAGCTTGAATACAAGCTGGAAGGCTACGAGATGTTCGACGAGATGACCAAGAACATCGAGGAAGACACTGTAAGACTTCTGTTCCATGTTCACATCGAGGAGAAGGTAGAGCGTGAGCAGGTAGCCAAGGTTACAGGAACCAACAAGGACGACACGGTTGCCAAGGCTCCCATAAAGAGAATGGAAGCCAAGATTTATCCCAATGATCAATGCCCATGTGGCAGCGGCAAGAAGTACAAGAATTGCCACGGTAAGTAAAGAAGGAGTAAGTAAGAAATGGTAATTTTAGATCAGATGAAGGTTGAGATACAGGGCCTTAAGGGCACACTTGATGAGGTTACTGCCTCCCTTGACCTGGATTCAAAGAAAAAGATAATAGAAGAGCTCAGCCGTGAAATGGAGGAGCCCGGCTTCTGGGACAATGCAGAGAAGGCCAACAAGAAGACAAAAGACCTTAAGAACATGCAGGACCTGGTGGCAAACATAGAACAGCTTAATACCCAGTACGGAGATATCATTGATCTCATCGACATGCAGAACGCCGAGGGCGTTGACGACGATGACATGGCAGCAGAGATCAGATCTGAGCTTGATGATTTCGAGAAGACCTTAGAGGATATCAGGATAAGCAATCTCTTAAACGGCCCCTACGACAAGAATGACGTTATCCTTCGTCTCAATGCCGGAGCCGGCGGAACAGAGGCCTGTGACTGGGCCAGCATGCTGTACCGCATGTACACGAGATGGGCAGAGAGAAAGGGATTCTCAATAGAGACACTGGATCTTCTGGACGGCGACGAAGCAGGAATAAAGTCAGTCGCATTCCAGATTTCAGGAACCAACGCCTATGGACTTCTTAAGTCGGAGCACGGTGTTCACAGACTTGTCCGAATCAGTCCGTTTAACGCCCAGGCCAAGAGACAGACTTCTTTTGTATCCTGCGACGTAATGCCTGATATTGAGGACGACATCGATATCGAGATCAATCCCGATGATCTCAGGATCGACACCTACAGATCTTCAGGTGCCGGCGGACAGCACATCAACAAGACTTCCAGTGCTGTCAGGATCACACATATACCTACAGGCGTGGTTGTTGCCTGCCAGAACGAGAGATCCCAGTTCCAGAATAAGGACAAGGCCATGCAGATGCTGAAGGCCAAGCTCTTTATCATGAAGCAGGAAGAGCAGCAGGCAATGCTCTCGGGAATCAGAGGCGAAGTAAAGGACAACGCTTGGGGAAGCCAGATAAGGTCCTACGTACTTCAGCCCTACACCATGGTAAATGACACAAGGACAGGATTTAAGGCATCCAATGCTGACGGTGTACTTGACGGAGATCTTGATCCGTTCATCAACGCATATTTGAAGTGGCTTGCTACAGGCGGAAAGCCGGTAGGAGATACTTCGGAGGAGTAATGGTTTTTTGAGGGGAGTTTATGAGAATAATCGACGGAGCAAAAGACCTTGCGGCCTTGTTTAAGGATTACAGGACCATGACGAGGGATGAAAAGACCGACTTTTACCAGGCCAAGTGCGACTACTATCAGAAGTACGTTGAGCTGAGCCTGGTGGCCGGCTGTGTAATTTCAATCTCTTTTATTTTTTCTGATTATCTTTTGAATGGTTCATTTATACCGACACTTCTGCCAAGGTTTTCAATCTTATTGTTCCTTGCAGTGTTTTTTATTTTGACCCATTTTCTAACCAGCAGAACAGCGACAGTGTATCTGGACTATTTTTTAGGCCATGGAATGGTGATCGCAACCATCATATCCATATACTTTTTGGAAAATAAGATCCACGCCAGTGAGGGGTTCATAATAATGAACCTCATCTGGATGACCGTAGGGTTCGTGTCAAAACCACATGAAACTGTGGTTTCTTCATTGGTCTTTCTGGCGGAGATCCTTATCTCAAACAGCTTTAATCACTACACCAACCTGGATATAATACTGGCGCTTGAAATCCCTGCGGCCATGGCGGTAATACTGTCCCACTGCCTTTTGATGCTGTACTTTTTGGATCACTATCGCATAAGGCAGCAGCTGGAGCTGGCCATGATAACAGATCCGCTGACCCAGGTTTACAACAGACATCTTCTTGAGAAGATCATAAATCAGAATATGCTGTTGAATATAGAAGAGGACGAGCCCATTGCAATAGCGATGCTGGATATAGACTACTTCAAGAAGATAAATGATGACCATGGACACTACACCGGAGACCTTACGCTTCTATATATCGGACAGAAGCTTACCAAGGAGACTCACGACAGCGATTATGTAATCCGCTACGGCGGCGAAGAGTTTGTCATCATTTTAAAGAACTGCGATGTGAACAGCGCCTGTGCGAGGATGGAGCAGTTCAGACAGGACATAGAGAATGCAAAAGACATGCCTGTTCCTTTCACTGTTTCCATCGGCGTATCCCGCTATACGGGCGACTATTCCAAGTCGATACAGAACGTGGACACAGCGCTATACAAAGCAAAGAATACAGGCCGCAACAAGGTGGTTGTGGTTTAAAAGAAAAGTGCAGGTTATCTACTTTAATAGATAGCCTGCACATTTTTTATTTCCCCGTCTTCGACGTTAAAGCGCCATATTGAGTGTCCGGGGAGACGATGCTCTGTAAGGAAGTAGGAGCCGTCCGCCACCGATATGTTATATGGAGTTCCTCCGCCTATAAAATAATCCGAGTAAATATCTTCATAATCGCCACCTGCAAGCCCTTCAAGAGAAGAAGTTCTTATAAGGGTTGCATAGTCCTGGTTGCCTGTCCTGTCAGTGGACACAGTGATGTAAAACTCATTGCCTACCGGGGTTATCTGAACCATTCCTGCCAGTTCATCCGGCACGGGATAGCTCTTTTTAACAGCGAGGGTATTGAGGTCGCACTGCAGTATCTGAGGCGCGCTGCCGTCCTTTGAGATTCCGGAAACGAAATAGATGTCGCCGTCAATGATGGTAAAAGACCTCACGTAGGTGCTGGAGAGCTGATCGATCCTGCGGATGTCCGTGAGGTAGAGCCTGGTGGAATCCGGTGTGTGTCTGAAACAGTAGAGCTCGCCTGATTCCGAACTCCACACGTAGAAGGTGTCGGAAAAATCGTCGTAAACCGTAAAGTGCGGGCGGTTTCCGACCTCATTAAATATCTGGGTGTTGATCAGCTTTTCATCTCTTTTCTCGTAGACAAGAACCCGGTTATTCTCTGTGTCATCGATGAGATATACCTTCCCGTCACTGGCCAGGGTATGAGGCTGGTTTACGTCGGAGCACATCATCATCCAGCTGTTTAAGGGCGTTTCGAGATCCTCGTTGTATATGACCCTGTTGTGATAGCAGTCCACTATATACCAATAATCTTCTATCTTGGTTATGTAGGTGGGGACGCTGAGGGTCGTGTCAGGATTATACTCTATCTCGTAGGAGTCGAAGGCCACTTCGGGATCTTCTCCTTCTTCGGTAAGGTCCGACTCTCTTAAATATTCACTTCCGTCATAGGGACCTGCTGGTTCTGCCGGAACCTCAGCAGGCTGAGGGCCCTTGCAGCTGCACAGGCTTAAGGTCAAAAGAAATACCGAAAACCCGGTTAAAGCTCTTTTTACAAACATGAAATGATACCTCAATGATATATTCGCATATCATTGTACCACAATTTGGGAAAATCCCCACAGTTGAAAAAATAACGATAAAACGATACCATAAGATTAGAAGAAAAGCCGACGGCTTCTGAATGATTGGAGGTATATATGGTTACAGTAAGCCTTTGTATGATAGTGAAGAACGAAGAGGACTGCCTTGGAACATGTCTTGAGAGCCTTAAGGGACTGGTGGATGAGATGATAATCGTCGACACCGGATCAACGGACAGGACAAAGGAAATAGCCGCATCCTACGGAGCCAAAATCTACGACTTTGAATGGACGGGGGATTTTTCAGAGGCCAGGAACTATTCTTTTTCACTGGCAAGCTGTGATTACATCTATACTGCGGATGCCGACGAGGAGCTGGATGAGGACAACCGGAGGCGGTTTGTGGATTTAAAGGGAACCCTTAAGGAACTGGACATCGATATCGTTCAGATGTATTACTGCAACCAGCTCGCACACAGGAATGTCTATAATTTTGACAGGGAACTCAGACCCAAGCTCTTTAAAAGGATAAGGACTTTCAAGTGGGAGGATCCGATCCACGAGCAGGTGGCAGTGGATCCGGTCATAGTAAACAGCGATATAGACATAATCCACAGGCCTAAGGAGAATCACGCGGTAAGAGATCTTGAGTCCTTCAGAAAGGCTGTAAAGGACGGCAGAAGACTTTCAAAGAGGCTCCACAATATGTATGTAAGGGAGCTCTTTATGGCGGGTTCTGACGACGACTTTATCAAGGCAAAAGAGTTTTTTACAGAGTCCTGCCTGGATACGCTAAGGGACCTGGATGAGATAAAGGAAGCAAGCTGCGTTCTTGCCCACATTGCTGTGATAGAGGGTGATGCACACAGCCTTCTTAAGTATTCGCTGAAGGATGCCATATCCGAGATGTCCAGTGAGATGTGCTATGAGCTGGGTGATTATTACTATGGAAAGGATGATCTGGACGAAGCCATTGTCTGGTACTACAACGCCGCCTATGAGTGCAGCAGCATTATAGATATCAAGAAGAGCGGTTCCTTCCCGAGGCTTGCTCTGGCCAAGTGCTACAGGAAACTTGGGAACGAGGAACAGGCTGCAGATTATGAGAGAGAGGCCGCAGAGCTTGAAGAGGAGTAAGGCTCTGTTGATTTATCGTTTTTTAATATATTTTTAGTTGCCTATTCATTGATATTTGACCATATCAAGCCTAAAATGACGATTATAAAGAGGAGTGTTGGCTTATGAAGGAATTCCTTAGGCGTTTGTTTGTAGGCAGATATGGATCATACGGCTCTGACAGGCTCTGCAGGTTTCAGTTTATACTTGCAGTGATTTTTCTTGTGCTGTCGATCTGCACGCCCCTGGGACTTCTGTACTACGTGGCCTTTGTGCTCCTCATCACGATCTATTTCAGACTATTTTCCAAAAATATCACAAAGAGATACCATGAGAATCAGGTATTCATCAAGCTCACGAATCCCATTGTCAATATCTTCAGGAAAAAGCGCTAAGCATTGATTTATTTTGCGGGAAACACTAAAATGATAGAAGGTTGCGAATTCCTTTTTAGGATATCGCAATCCAAGTTTTTATGCCCGGAGGCTTTTTATGCGAATTATCGTAGTGGGCTGCGGAAACGTGGGAATGGCTCTCACGCAGCAGCTTAGCAAAGAGGGACACAACATCACTGTCATCGAGGAAAAGAGCAGTGTTGTACAGAACGTGGTAAACAATCTGGACGTTATGGGAATCGTGGGTAACGGAGCCAGTTATTCAATAATGAAGGACGCAGGGATAGAGCAGGCGGATCTGATGATCGCCGTGACAAACTCGGACGAGCTCAACCTCCTGTGCTGCCTTATAGCCAAGAAGGCAGGTAACTGCCATACCATAGCCAGAGTAAGGAACCCCGTCTACAAGAAGGAGATCAACTTCATCAAAGAGGAGCTTGGTCTTTCCATGGTCATCAACCCTGAGGAGGCAGCAGCCATAGAGGCTGAGAGACTTTTAAAACTCCCTTCCGCCACCAAGATAGAGACCTTCGCAAGAGGCAGGGCGGAGCTTGTTAAGCTGGTTATCGATGAAGAGTCGAGGCTTCGGGACCTGGCTCTTAAAGACATCCCGGCGGACCTCAAAAAGCATGTTATCATAGCCGTTGTCCAGAGGGGGAACGAAGTATATATCCCCGACGGAAGCTTTATACTTCGGGCAGGGGATGAGATAACGATCTTCGGATCCAGCAAAAATACCCTGAACTTTTTCAAAAAACTGGGACTTCCCACTGCCAAGGTCCATTCCACTATGATCATCGGCGGCGGAGAGACCGGTTACTATCTGGCGCTTAAGCTCATCAATCTGGGCGTTAAGGTCACCATATTTGAGAAGGATGCAGTAAGATGCAAGGAGCTGTCTGAGATCCTTCCTCAGGCTCTGGTGATAAACGGAGACGGAACGGATAAGGATATGCTGCAGGAGGAGGGTCTTGAGAGGACGGATTCCTTTGTGGCGCTGACCAATCTTGACGAGGAGAACATAATGCTCTCCATGTATGTAAAGAGCGTCAACCACAAGGCCAAACTCATCACCAAAGTCCACAGGGTAAACTACGGAGATATCATAGGCTCCCTCAATATAGGAAGCGTTATCTACCCCAAGAATATCACGGCAGACAGGATAGTACAGTTTGTCCGCGGAATGTCTGCTTCAAAGGACAGCAATATAGAGACTCTCTACAAGCTTAATGACGAGAGAGTTGAGGCACTGGAGTTTATTGTAAGAAACTCAAGCCCTATTATCGGAAAGCCCCTCGCGGAGCTGAAACTCAAAAAGGGCATCCTTATCGCCTGCATCAATCACTACGGTGAGATCATTTCTCCCACCGGTGACAGCATTATAAGGGACAGGGATTCGGTGATCGTAGTAACCACCAGGACCGGTCTCAAAGACATAAATGACATTTTGGAGAGCTGATTATGAATTATCCTATGGTGAGATATGTTCTGATGAGGCTCCTGGCTGTTATGGGAGTTCTGCTTGTGCTTCCTCTTCTGGTAGCCCTGATCTACAAGGAATATGACAGCGCACTGTCCTTTTTGATCATCGCTGCTGTATTCGTGAGTGTGGGAGTTCTGTTTTCCAGAAAAAAGCCTGACAATACGGTGTTCTTCGCAAAAGAGGGCTTTACAATTACTGCAATTGCCTGGATAGGAATGGGGCTTGTGGGAGCAATACCCTTTGTTGTTACAGGGGCAATTCCCAATTATATAGACGCTGTATTTGAGACTGTATCAGGCCTTACGACTACAGGAGGAAGTATCCTCACGACTGTCGACGGCATGGAAAAGAGTGTCCAGTTCTGGAGGACATTTACCCACTGGATCGGCGGTATGGGAGTTCTGGTATTCCTCATTGCGGTGGTGCCCATGGCTGACGGCTACAGCATGCACCTGATGAGGGCGGAGAGCCCGGGACCTGTCGTGGGTAAGATCGTTCCCAGGGTAAAAGACACTGCGAAGATCCTCTACCGCATATACCTGGCCATCACTGTACTTGAGATCATCTGTCTGTGGATATCGGGACTTTCTTTCTACGAAGCAGTTACCATAACCTTCTCCACTGTGGGTACCGGAGGATTTGCGGTGACCAACAGCGGTATTGGCGGCTATTCGACGGTGAGCCAGTCCATCATAATAGTATTTATGGCGCTCTGCGGAGTAAACTTCACGGT
>JAEEGF011169454.1_pt1 | contig 21249 bp, 18 predicted proteins | sample 9134171 | NCBI WGS metagenome assembly JAEEGF01 (sample SAMN16246542, study PRJNA631951) | gut metagenome | biome: gut microbiome; feature: rumen; material: AP-attached | host: Bos | place: Iran: Karaj | collected 2018-10 | reverse complement strand
GCCAGAAAATATCCTTCCAATACTCCTTGTTGCAAAACAAGTTGATGGCCAGGAACGTACAGAAGGCCAAGAAGAACGTGATGTTGATGTTACCCGTAACGTTAGCACCACCAGGGAAGATGGGCAGCAGTCCTACGAGGTTGGTAAACAGAATGAAGAAGAATACCGTGAGCAGATAAGGTGCGTAGGGCTTGTAGTGCTTCTCACCAATCGACGACTTGATGACGTCATCGTGAATCATCATCACAAGCATCTCCACAGCTCCCACGAATCCGCCGGGCGCATTACTCTTCTCGTCATGCTTCTTATACCAGCGGGCACAGGATAGGAATACCCCCAGCAAGAGGGCTACCACAATCCATATCTGCAACACATTACGCGTAATACTCAGATCGAGCGGGCGAACCACCTCGCCTCCCACACGCTCATATATCTTGCCGTGCGCCTCTTCATTGAAGAAGAACTGCTCGGGCAGACTGTGAGCGGTGCAGAAGAACCACTTTTGTCCGGGATTATCGCTCGCACTCCTAAGGATTATCGGCAACGGAATGCTAATATGCTTACCTTGATAAGAAGCAATGTGCCACTCGTAGGAATCGGCCAAGTGTTCAAGCACGATTTCCGGGATGTCGAGTTTCTCGTCCTCCTGCTCATTGGCATAGAGCGACAGCGGCAGAAACGCGACCATCAACAAGAGACATATTGACTTTAATTGTTTCATTTGAAATAACTCATTTTAAGATCGTTACAAACGATTTGATACTCTCGAAAAGAAGATGGAATGGTGAATAAGGGACACGAAGTAAAAGATCAGGAACACCACGAAGAACGTGATTATTGCCTGTCTGTTCGTAGCCAGATACCAAACAAACATAACGGCCAGCGCTAACAGAAAGCGGAATCCTGACACACCTGTAAAAAACGATGGTAGCATGTCGGAATGCTTGACAGCCACCCAACGCCACAGGAATGCAGAAGCCACCTCTGTTACCAGCACAAAGAGCGAACTAACAACCAGCGGAATGATTATTCCAGATGTCTGGTAGACATTAGCCACCAGCAAACCCAGAAGGGCCAGCCCTGTAGTCAGCAGAATGCTCTGTCGTGCGTAGCGTTTACTCAGTTTGTCAAAGTCCATTGTCACCTATGTTCCTTATTTCCACACAAAGGCTTACGACATTCTTCTGCACTTCTACGAAGCCGCCTAAGATGTCGAGCCTGTTCTTCTCACCAGACTCCAAGGTATATACTACGGTTCCCTTCTCCAGCGACGAGATAATCGGCGCATGGTTGGTCAGAATCTCGAACTGTCCTACTGTGCCAGGCACGAGAACACTCTCGACTGCTCCGTCGAACTCTACCTTCTCGGGTGAAACTATCCTTAGCTGTAACATAATTGTCAATTTTCAATTATCAATTGTCAATTAGCCTTTAGCAGCTTCCAGCAGTTTCTTGGCTTTCTCCTTGGCGTCCTCGATCGTTCCTACGTTCAGGAATGCCTGCTCGGGCAGGTCGTCGACCTCACCATCCAGAATAGCGTTGAATCCCTTGATGGTCTCTTCGATGGGCACCATCACACCAGGCAGACCGGTGAACTGAGAGGCCACAGAGAATGGCTGACTGAGGAAACGCTGCACACGACGTGCACGGTTCACAGTGAGCTTATCCTCATCAGAGAGCTCATCCATACCCAGAATAGCGATGATGTCCTGCAACTCCTTGTAGCGCTGCAGAATCTCCTTCACACGCTGAGCACAGTCGTAGTGTGCCTTGCCCACAATCAGCGGGTCGAGGATACGCGAGGTAGAACCCAGCGGATCAACAGCGGGATAGATACCCAGCTCGGCAATCTTACGATCCAATACGGTTGTAGCATCCAGGTGCGTAAAGGTTGTAGCTGGCGCAGGGTCGGTCAAGTCGTCAGCAGGCACATAAACGGCCTGTACGGAGGTGATAGAACCTGTCTTGGTAGAGGTGATGCGCTCCTGCATCGAACCCATCTCAGAAGCCAGTGTAGGCTGATAACCCACGGCTGACGGCATACGACCCAGCAGAGCCGACACCTCGGAACCAGCCTGTGTGAAACGGAAGATGTTATCGATAAAGAACAGGATATCAGCAGCACCGCCATCCTTACCGCCACCATCACGGAAGCCCTCGGCAACAGTCAGACCTGAAAGGGCTACTGAAGCACGGGCACCGGGGGGCTCGTTCATCTGTCCGTAAACCAGAGTGGCCTGCGACTTCTTGAGCTCTTCGGGGTCGACGAGACTCAAATCCCATTTTCCCTGATCCATCGCCTCACGGAACTTGTCGCCGTAACGGATAACACCACTCTCAATCATCTCACGGATCAGGTCGTTACCCTCACGGGTACGCTCTCCTACTCCGGCAAAAACCGAGAAACCGTTGTGACCCTTGGCAATGTTGTTGATCAACTCCATGATGAGCACCGTCTTACCTACACCGGCACCACCAAACAGACCGATCTTACCACCCTTCATGTAAGGCTCCAGCAGGTCGATCACCTTGATACCTGTGGCCAGAATCTCTTTCTTGGTAGAGAGCTCTTCGAAGGTGGGCGCCTCACGGTGAATGGGATATGCACCATCCATATTGAGCTGTTGCATACCATCGATAGGCTGACCAATCACGTTCAGCATTCTACCCTTGATCTGATCACCTGCTGGCATCACAATCGGTGATCCCAGAGGGATTGCTTCGAGTCCACGATGCAGACCATCGGTATTGTCCATGGCCACACAGCGAACGGTATCTTCACCGATGTGCTGCTGCACCTCGACTATCAGGTCGCGTCCGTCGCCACGATCAATCTTCAGAGCATCGTAAATCTTTGGCAACACTTTTTCAGCATCCTGGCCCTCTGTATCGAAGTAAACATCGATAACAGGACCGATAATCTGCGAAATGTGTCCAATAATTTTTGACATAGCTGTTAATTTTTAAAGTTATTATTTGATTCTATATTTATCGTCTTAACGCAATATTGTAATTGAGATACTTAGGATTGCCGGTAACATCCTCAAGCACACGTATAAACGGCGGGAAGTTAACCGTTTCCTGAGCGGTGACGCCCTTGGTCTCCATCATCACCAGATTACTAACCGGGTTCTGGAAACTGTCGATCTCGAAGAACTGGCCTTTCCAAATGAAACTCTGACGTTTCTTACGGATGGTGGTACGATACGGATCAGCCTGTTGCAACATCTGCTCATAGAGATTGTTGTCCACCTGACGCTCGGTCTCTATCACCTCGGTCTCAGAGATACGCTTCTTGGAACGGTGCACATTGACCACCTTTCCACCACTCCACTCACGACGGCGCAAACGCACCTCTGTTCCTGGCTCTGCCACCAGATAGGTCTGTGTGATCTCGCTGACAGAACACTCTGGAATCTCGCCGGTAATCTCCACCCTGAAGATACGCTCCTCTTGCACTGGCTGAGGCAGCCCTACCACCTTGGAGATCTCGGTTAGCACACGGTTGAGCTTATTCTCAAAGTCGTCGTGGTTGTTGATGACACGCAGATGAGGATGCCCCGTCCAGGCCTTGATGACCTTCTTGTCGAGTTCACGGGCTATACGCAGTCCCTCTTCATTGGCTTGCTCATAGCGGGTGGCATTGGTGGCAGTGGTATAATACTGCTCAGCACCATCAGCAGCACTCACCAGGTGAAGCACGGCATCGTAGCTCTCACGCAGCGTATTACTATTGGTACCGGCCATGTGCGTAATCTCTTCCCACTCCTCGGGTTTGATATAGGCAGAGATATCCATCGCGCCACGATCGCATACAATCAGAACGGGATCTTCGCACACCTCAGCCAAACGCATGAACTGGTTTTCGAGCGCCAGCTGCGTCTCCAAGATGGCTCGCTCGCCCTGATAGTACAGGTTGCGATTGGGTGTGAGGTAGTTCCAGCCTGCCGTACTGAATATCGTGGGCACTTCGGGTACATTAAACACCTTGTAGCCAAAGCCCGAGAAGTACTCGGTAATCTTTACCAAGGCAGTGGTCTTGCCCGCACAGGGGCCTCCTGTTAATACTATCTTTTTTATATCTGGCATAGATTAAATGCTAAGCTCATCAAGAACCTTAATCAGGCGTTTATCAAAACGCTTATCGGTGCGGATACACTCGCTGAAAGGTACGTATACCACCTCGTTGTTGCGAATACCTACCATCACATTACGCTGTCCCTGCTTAATGGCCTCGATAGCACCCACACCAGTGGTGGCAGCCAGAATGCGGTCGCGGGCTGATGGCGTACCTCCACGCTGCAAGTGACCAAGGATGGACACACGCACGTCGAACTCAGGGAACTCCTTCTTCACACGATCAGCATAGTAGAGTGCACCACACTTAGGACTCTCGGATACGATCACGATACATGATTTCTTTGACTTTCGGATACCACGGCTCATGAACTGTGCCAACTGGTCAACATCCGTCGACTCCTCGGGAACGATGGCAGCCTCGGCACCACAGGCAATGGCAGAGTTCTGTGCCAGGAAACCGGCATCACGGCCCATCACCTCCACAAAGAAGATGCGCTCATGCGAATTGGCGGTGTCGCGGATACGGTCCACACACTCCATGATGGTATTCATCGTGGTATCGTAGCCAATCGTTGAGTCGGTGCCATAGAGGTCGTTATCAATAGTACCAGGCAGACCTATCACAGGAAAATCGAACTCCATACCGAAGTTGCGGGCACCTGTGAGCGAACCGTTTCCACCAATAACCACCAGCGCATCAATCTCTTCCTTCACACAGGTCTCGTAAGCTTTCTGCATACCCTCCGGGGTCATAAAATCCTTGGAACGAGCTGTCTTCAGGATGGTACCACCACGACTTACGATACCACTCACATTCTCAGTGGTAAACTCCTGTACCTCATCATGAATCAAGCCTTCGTAGCCACGATATATTCCTTTAATCCTAAAACCGTTGTAAATACCGGCACGTGTCACAGCACGGATGGCGGCATTCATTCCTGGCGCATCGCCTCCCGATGTCAGGATTCCAATTGTCTTAATCTTTGTCATATCACCTAATCATTATATTGTTTAGTTATATAAAATTCACTTCAAGCCACAGTACCAACAGCCCAACGAGACCGCCAGCCAGCACTTTCAGCGTCAGGTTCTTCATATACCACCCCAAACGCATGTGCTCCATCTTCATCAGGGCCAGACCGCTGACAGAACCAACACTGAGCAGGCAGCCACCTACAGCCGTACAATAGGCGATGATCTTCCAATAGGCGCCATTGACCACAAAATTCTCCGCATATGAGCCTTTGACTGCGGCATCAGCTATCGGATAAAGTGAGATGTCGCTCATGGCTATCGTAAACGAGTCGACCAGTCCGCTCAACACACCAGAGACGATACCTAAAAGCCAAACATTCTGGATGGTGTCATCCATCCACTGGGCCACATCGCCAAAGACACCGGTCTCTGTCACCACACCCATGGCCAGCATGATACCCATCACAAAGAGAATCTGCTGCAAGGGACCAAACTGAATGGAACGTGGCAAAGAGCGACGCATCATCTGGTCGGCATTCATCAGCTTACGGTTCATCACCTCGTGAACCACCCACAGCACACTGAGCACACACAAGGCGCCAAGGAATGGCGAGAGTTTGGTGATGGTGTGGAAGGTAGGGATGAACCACAGACCACCAATACCAACAAACAACATCACGATGCGCTGCCAAGGCAACAAGTTGGTATCGTCGCCACGGAACGGCATGGGCGCCCACTGGGTGTCGAGTCGCTCGGGCAACTGGCGGTTAATCAGAATGGTGGGCACAATCCAAGCCAGAATAGCTGGCAGCGCCATATAGGCCGTATAACGGGTGGCGGTGACAGCCTCATCGCCCCAGAGTACCAAGGTGGTAGGATCGCCAATCACCGTTAAGCAACCGCCACAGTTGGCCGCAATGACAATAGCAGCACCTATCAGCATGCGCTGGCGACGATTCTGAACGATAGAACGCATAACCACCAGCATCATCGTGGCAGTTGTCAGATTGTCCAGATTGGCAGATAGGATAAAAGTGGCGAGTGTGATAGTCCACAGCAGGCGCTTGGAGTTGTGGGTCTTGATCCACTTGGTCACGAAATCGAAACAACCATTAGTGTGTAGGATCTCTACGATACTCATCGTTGCCAACAGGAACATGACAATACTGGCAGCACGACCTACATAATAAAGGAATACATTATTATAAATAAAGTATTTCACAGCCTCGCTCGAAGGCAGGTTGCCGGCTAGGAACTCCCAATAATCCTGAGCATGGCGCTGCATCACAAAGTCGGTTCCATAACAAATATAGACCACCCACCCCACAGTACCAATGAATATGGCGATGGCCGACTTGTTGACACCCGTCGTATGACCTGTGGCAATCACGACGTAACCTAACAACAGCAATATGACGATAATTAAAGTCATTCTTCTTTGCCTCCTAATTTAATATCTCCGTTGGCGTCCAATACCAGAAAATGGTTCCTCTGCCATCCTCGGTATTATCATGCACACCTATTTTTCCATTGCAACGGTCTATAATAGCCTTACATACGCTCAACCCTAATCCCGGGTTCTCCTGATTCTCATCGTGGGTATAGGTATTGCGATCGCTTAACAAACCGAATATATTCTTTTTCAACTTCTCGGGCAGGCCTTCGCCTGTATCCTTCACCTCTACGAACAAACCACCTTCCTTGAGATAGTATGTCAGGGTAATCTTACCTTCAGTGGTGTGCTGCATCGCATTATCAAGCAGGTGCATCGTCACGATACGCATCAGCTTCTTATCCAGCAATGCCCGCAGGCCGCCAATAGGCTCCACCACCTCAAGGGTAACCCCCTCATGCAACTGAGGACGGATCTCAGCAGCATACTGTCCCATCTCATAATCGACGTCAGTAACCTCGCGCTTAAACATCTGCTGCATGTCTTCCACTTCGCTGAGCGACAATAGCTCATTAATCAGATGCAACAAGTCGAGACCATTCTTATTAATGAGCTGCAACAGATTGTTACGCTCTTCGCGAGGCAAGTCACCATCCGCCATCGACATCAGCAAATCGGAAAAACCAATAATGGCATTCAAGGGCGTACGGAGAGAATGACTCATATTACCCAAGAAAATATCTTTCAGTTCCTCGTTCTTACGCGCTTTCTCCTCGTTCTGACGTGCTATTTCCTCGTTCTCCTTGGCCTTAGCTTCACTCTCGCGGGCTTTGGCTTCACTCTCACGGGCCTTGGCTTCACTCTCACGGGCCTTGGCTTCACTCTCACGCGCTTTCTCTTCACTCTCGCGAGCCACATCAAGGGCAAGCTGCAACTTGGACTGGTTCCTTTTCAGCACCAGGATCACGCCTAGCAAGAACAAGAAGACGACAGCAGCCACGGCATACCACACCCAAACAGGAATGATAACGCCATCGAAGGTCGATGCCACATGGGCATAGACATCTTCCAGGACACCTTCGTCCTCCATTTTATCAAGCTCTGCATTAATAGCGTTGATCAGTTTCTCATTATGGCTTACATAGCAGTATTCCCTGGGCATCAACGTAAGATCCTCTGTCTCCAGATTATCCAGATGATACTTCCCGATCATATACTTGGCCTGATAACGAAAGCAGATCACGGCATCATACTTTCCAGCAGCCAGATCTTTCACGGCCTGCGTCAAGTCGTAGACAATCACAACATTGGCCCCACCCTTCTGCAAAGTATCCTTTACCGGTCTGGACTGCATCATGGCCACTTCGAGCCCCTTGATTTGACGCAATCCATAGTTTTTCTTCTCGCCCTTTCGTGTCACCATCTGATAATACAGACGAAGCACGGCACGAGAATAGGTCACCTCCTTCCGATAGGGAGAGAAAACCATCATGCAAAGATCCACCTTACCACTCAGGACATCCCCAGCTATGGCTGCCCATTTATTGGGTTTATAAGCCATGGGGATATCCAGGCGCTGCATCAACAGCTTGGTGAATGTCACATCAGCGCCATTTGGCAAGCCACTCTCATCCACGAACTCCAAAGGCGGATAATCCTGATCGATGCCAAAAATAAGAGGTTTTGATTCTGTAAAGCCAAAATTATTGGCATTTACCGATAAGGCAAACGTCAAACATAGCAGTATGTAGTTAAGTTTCAGCTTCATATAGTCACTCCGTATCAAACATTAAGTTTGAATGGGCACAAAAGTAGCAAAAAAACTTCAAATCTCCAAATATTTTTCCAAAAAAAAAGAAAATTCACAGACCACGGGCCTTCCAAATGCGATCTTTGGCAGCATTTATCTCCTGGAACTTCTTTTCTGCAGCCTTACGTACATCCTCTCCCAGGACCGCCACTTTATCCGGATGATTTTGCAGAGCCTGCTTGCGATAGGCCTTCTTCACCTCTTCGTCGCTCGCATCGGGACTAACGCCCAACACCTTATAGGCATCGTCAAGACTATCACCCTCAAGATGCAGCATGGAATCAACCTCACTGGCATGAAGTCCCATCCATTGAGCACACTCCCTCAAGGCTATGATCTCACTCTGAGGTACACTGCCATCAGCCTTTGCAACCATGACCAGATAATTGAGCAACTGCAAACGCTGAGAATAGTCCATTTGTTGGTTAATTTGACCACAGCAGTCATACACAACCTGTTTAAACTGCTGCCAACCAACACGCTTCTGCTCCTCAAAGAGTCTGTTAAGAATCTCATCGCCCTGCTGGACAGAATTTACTCCAAAGTTTTGCCGTAGCATATTACGTACCAACTCCATTTCGCTATGCATAGCCTTACCATCAGCCTTGATAACATACGAAGAGAGAACCAATAATGAGAAAAAGAAGCTATTACGTTCACCCTGTTCCTGACGTTGTTGATAAGCGCCATCACTGTTAGGAATATTCACATCATCAAGCATGATATCGAAAACCGAGCCTAACAGATAGCCTGCCAATGCACCAAGTGGGCCTCCGGCCATCCAGCCTACGAAGCCGCCTATCCATTTTCCTTTAGCCATAAATAGAAGTACTAGAGTTTTTGCAATTCGGTATAAATACGCTGAACCGGCAAGCCCATCACATTATAATAGCTGCCATGCAGTCCCGTTACCCCAATATAACCTATCCACTCCTGGATACCATAGGCTCCCGCCTTGTCGAAAGGACGGTAACGAGTCACATAATGCCGGATCTCATCGTCAGTCAACATCTTGAAGGTGACATCAGTTGTAACAGAAAAAGACACCTGTTTTGTGGTGGTAAGCAATGACACCCCTGTAGTAACCTGATGGGTACGACCGCTAATCTCACGTAGCATCCGTACAGCATCAGCCTCATCATGCGGCTTACCGAGGATATCATCACCAACAATCACCACCGTATCAGCAGTGATGATCAGCTCATCCGGCTGAAGTGTGGCGTGATAGGCAGCCGCCTTTTTCTCTGCAATATACTGCGCCACCTGAGAGGTGGGCAATGTATCAGGATACGACTCATCGATACCACTGATAACTCGAACCTCGAAATCAAGTCCCAAACCTGCCAACAACTCCTTACGACGCGGCGAATTGCTGGCCAGCACATACTTATAATTCTGCATCATCACCAACCAAAAGCTTTAGCATTCATCACCCATTTGCCCTGGGCACGAAGCACCTGTTCTATCACATCGCGCCCACATCCATATCCACCGTTCAGATGAGACACATATCGGCTCACCTCACGAATCTCCGGGCACGCATCTTTAGGACACACGGGGCATCCCACCCTACGCATAATCTCCAGATCAGGGATATCGTCACCCATATACATCACCTCTTCGTCGGTAAAGCCATACATAGCCAGGAACTCATCGTAGGTAGCTATCTTTACTGCACATCCCAGGTAGATATCCTCCACCCCAAGCCCTTCGTAGCGGGTACGCAGACTATCCACTCGCGCCCCAGAAAGGATCGCGATACGCAGTCCGAGCTTCATCGCCAACTGAATGGCGTAGCCATCTTTGATATTGACAGTACGAAGAGGCGACCCGTCGGGACCGAGGGTAATCGTCTCAGAGCTGAGCACACCATCGATATCAAAAATGATCGCCTTAATTTTATTTAAGTCGTAATTGATCATCAGAATTTATTTAAATGTACATTCTCCCATTTTAATTTCTCTTCATCCTGAGGCTTGCGCTCATCAGTCCAATGTCCGATAGCAAGGATACAAAGACAACTGAACTGCTCGGGTATATCCAGCACACCACGAATCACCTCATCAGCAGCGGTGCCATCCTCCAGTCCTCGTCCACGCATCTGAATCCAGCACGAGCCAAGGCCAAGCTCCTCGGCCTGATACTGCATCGAGATAGCTGCAATAGAACCATCCTCAACCCAGCAGTCGTTCTGCATAGGGTCGCCCAGTACGGCGATGGCCACCGGCGCATGTTTCAGGAACTGCGAACCCATATTCTTGGCATCAGCAAGCTTCTCAAGATCCATCTTATCATCGACAACGACAAACTGCCAGGCCCGCTGACTCTTGGAAGTGGGCGACATCAAGGCTGCACGAAGTATCAACTTAAGATGCTCCGGATCTATCTCTTTATCAGAAAACTTGCGATGGCTACGGCGCTGCTGCACCAAATCTTTAAAACTAGTCATATAGATATCTATTATTTTTGATGCAAAGATAGTGATAATTTGCCACGAACAGCACGAAATGACGCGAAAAACTGAAAAAAAACGTGAAATTAGTACGAAACGTGCCTAAAAATTAATATCTTTGCAATATGAAAGGACTAACGACCACAATCTTTACCAAAAGCAAAGGTATGCCAACCCTACGCCAAGGTAGCTATTTCCACAGTTGCGAACTGATGGAGATATGCGAAGAGGCACCACGACAGCGCCCCTATATGGTGGTTGTAAACGACACCGCTGGCAACGAGTTGTGCCACATGCTGGGTATTGTTAGATTCCGCACGTTAATCCTCCCCCCATTCCTACTGATACATTGTCGCATTTTAGGCGAAGGCGTATACGACGAGACAAGCAGTTACAAAAGAGAAGAACTGTTTAGCCTCATGATCAGCGCACTCACCCAGAAGTTGAACAAACGCGCCTTGTTTATAGAGGTCAGCAACCTAAGCACCAAGATGTTCGGATATAAAGAACTCCGTAGCAACGGCTACTACCCTATCAACTGGATATCTATACACAACTCACTACACCGGCGCGCCCCCGAAGAACGTATCACAGAAAAACTCCAACACCGCATAGACCACATTCATCAACGCGGTGTAACGACCGAGATTGTCAATAACGAGACAGACTTCAAGGCCTTCTCCAGGCTATTACGCAAGCACCACATTCTAAAACCCAAGCGCTACATACCTGACGACATTTTCTTCCGTAAGCTATTAGCTGGCAACAATGGCAACCTGTTTGTCACCAAGTATCGTCAGAAAGTCATTGCCTGTGCAGCAGTTGTTTATAGCGAAGGGGATGCCTATCTATGGTACTCCGCATTCAGACGCAAGACATTCCTCACCCTACACCCCGACACGATGGTGGTATGGGATGTTATGAAGCACGCTTACAACGAAGGCTATCAGCACATGCGTTTCATGGATGTAGGACTGCCTTTCAGAAGAAACCCCTACCGCGAGTTCATCCTGCGATTTGGCGGCAAGGAGCAAAGCACCTATCGATGGTTCCGCTTTTCAATCAGATGGGTGAACAATCTATTAGCCTGGCTCTACCGCGAGTAGCTACTCTTTCATCTCGCCATCACCTGTGCCACTCATGATTTCCATCACGGCGTCATCGGTTGCATCCATATGAATGTCTTTATCCTTTGGAATATCAGGAATTTCCAGAGCAGCATCATGATCAATCATGCCAGAGTTTGCTATAGAATCGATAGCTGCTGAGTCGGTTACCAAAGGACGATACTCCACCTTCTCCTCCTCAATGGGAATCTGGGTACGAGAACTGCGGGCGCCACAAGACACCAATAATACGGATACAACAGATAAATACAAAACACTCTTTTTCATACACAAACTATTTTTCATATTCGTTCCACGTGCTTAACTCCCTTAACGGTGCGCAACTTCTTGATAAGCGCCTCAAGACGCGAGGTATCTTCAAGCATCACAACGATGTTACCACTGAACAAACCATCGTGACTGTCGATATTGATGCTGCGCAACACTAATTTCTCATCCTTAGAAATAATGGACGTAAGATTATTAACGATGCCTATGTCATCGTTACCAATGACACGTAAAGAAATACTATATTGCGACGAGCCCTTACCGCTCCACTTCGCCTTAACGATACGATACCCGAAACGACGGCGCAACTCTGGTGCATTAGGACAGTCGCAACGGTGTATCTTGATGCCGCCATTCACGGTTACAAAACCAAAAACGTCGTCGCCATAGATTGGCGAGCAGCATTTTGCCAACTGATAATCCAAGCCTTTCAGGTTGCGATCTATCACAAGCACATCATCATTAAGATGCTGATTCAAGCCTGCTATCTTCGACTCGTCAAGCTCAAACTCACTGGCTGAACGTGCTTGATTATCTCCTGTAACGATTTTCTCCGACTCTCTGAGTTCCAGAAACTTATCAATAACATCATTTGTATCAAGCACCCCGTCAGCAATCTGTTTATAGAAATCGCTTACCTCCTTGAATCCCATCTTCTTGATGACATGGAACATGATGCTATCATCTTGTTCAATCTTCCGATTCTTGAACTTACGCTCCAGCATCTCCTTGGCAAAAAGACCTTCCTTAACCTGCGTTTCCTTTAAAGCCAATCGGATCTTAGATTTGGCACGCGACGTCTTGACAATATTCAACCACTCCTGTCGAGGTTTCTGATTGGCTGATGTCTGGATCTCAACCTGATCACCGCTTTTCAATTCATAGCGAATAGGCACCACCTTACCGTTGATTCTACCGCCAGTGCACTGATTACCCAATTTTGAATGAATGTGATAGGCAAAGTCAAGAACGGTTGCTCCTGCAGGGAATTTCCACAAATCACCAGCAGGGGTGAAGACAAAGACTTCATCCTCATACAAATCCATCTTGAACTGATCCATCGCATCGAGCCCATCGGCATGTTCCAACATGCTACGGATATTGGTGAGCCATTCATCTAATCCGCTCTCCCCTTTCACACCCTTATATCGCCAGTGGGCAGCAACGCCACGCTCTGCCACCTCATCCATACGCTCAGTGCGAATCTGAACCTCAACCCACTTCTGCTCCGGTCCCAAAACAGTGATATGCAAACTCTCATAACCATTCGATTTGGGAACCGACAGCCAGTCACGGAGTCGTTTTGGATTGGGCTGATACATATCCGTGATGATGGAATAAGCCTGCCAGCACTGCATTTTCTCTTGCTCCAACGGACAATCAATAATAATACGGATGGCAAACAGGTCATACACGCCCTCGAACGGACACTTCTGCTTTTTCATTTTCTGCCAGATAGAGTGAATACTCTTGGTACGCCCTTTAATATGACAATGAATGCCCGCAGCCATCATCTTTTGTTCAACAGGTTTGATAAACCTATCGATATAAGCATCACGGGCTGCTTTGGTAGCACTCAGCTTCTCACGTATGTGATAATAAGCATCGTGCTCCATATACTTCAAAGAGAGGTCCTCCAGTTCGCTCTTCAACTTGTAAAGACCGAGTTTATGAGCCAACGGCGCATAAAGGTAGGCAGCCTCCTGTGAAACCTCAAGTTTAGCCTCTATATTCTCTGAGTCACGGATCTGACGCATCAAATTAACACGATTGGCAATCATGATAAGGATGACACGCATATCTTCAGCAAACGACAGCAACAGATTACGGAAATTCTCGCTCTCAACAGCCGGATTCTTATCATACAACTGCTGAATGCGCTTCAGACCATGAAGAATACGGGATACAGACTGCCCATATTTCTGCTCTACCTCATCCAGTGTGATGCGACCGTCCTCTATTTCCGGAATCAACTCAACAGCCTTGATGGCATCACCTTTCAAGCCAATCTCCTCTGTGAGAATCTCAGCGGTCTGTAAAGCCATCCGCTTCTTCTGCTCATATGTAAATGCAAATTTTTCTGCCATAAATACTATTTTTCGCCACAAAGATACATTTTTCTTTGGATTTTTAGCCATTTTTCGAAAAAAATGGTTACTTTTGCGGTAGTTTATTGACTAAATTCCACATTAATTATGATTGCAGAGAAAGACTTGAAGCAAATTGCCCAAAAAGGAATAACCCTTGAGCAGATAGAGAATCAGTTGAACGAGTTCAAAACAGGTTTCCCTTTTCTTAAACTTGAAGCTGCAGCAAGTATCGGGAACGGCATCATTGCACCCGACGTTACAGAGCGCAAGAAGTTCGTTGACGCATGGAACGACTATAAAGCAGCAGGAAAGCGCGTCGTAAAATTTGTTCCCGCATCAGGTGCAGCCAGTCGAATGTTCAAAAACATGTTTGCATTTGTAGATGCCGACTATGATGTACCTACTACCGATTTTGAAAAGAAATATTTCGATCAGATAGAGAATTTCGCATTCTTCGATGCTTTGGATGCTATTTGCCAGAAGAACGAAGGCAAAGGCATAAAAGCACTGATTGCTGAAGGAAAATACAAGACGGTGGCCGCCAACATGCTGAAAGCAGAAGGACTGAACTACGGACAATTGCCCAAAGGACTTCTCTTGTTCCACAAATACCCCGAAGGCGCGCGTACGCCTATGGAGGAGCACTTGGTTGAAGGTGCGCTCTATGCTGCTTCTAACGGCGAGGCACATGTGCACTTTACCGTGAGTCATGAGCACATGGAGCTGTTCAAGGCGAAAGTGGCAGAGAAAGCTGATTTCTTCTCACAGAAATATGGCATCAAGTACGACATCACATTCTCCGAGCAGAAGCCATCAACAGACACGGTTGCCGCTAATCCGGACAACACGCCATTCCGCAACGAAGACGGCAGTCTACTATTCCGTCCAGGCGGACACGGCGCCCTCATAGAAAATTTGAATGAGATAGAAGCTGATGTTATTTTCATCAAGAACATCGACAATGTCGTACCCGACCGTCTGAAGCCCGAGACCGTAGAATGGAAACAGGTTCTTGCGGGCGTATTGGTAACTCTGCAGAAGCAGGCATTCGAATATCTAAACTTATTGGATGCTGGCGCTACGCCAGCACAGCTCGACGAGATTGCCGCATTTGTTGCCAAGAACCTGTGTACCGATGCCAAGAACAACAAGGTGGATGCCGCATACCTGCGCAACAAGTTGAATCGCCCCATGCGCGTTTGTGGCGTAGTAAAGAATGTAGGTGAGCCTGGTGGCGGTCCATTCCTTACCTACAATCAGGATGGCACAGTGAGCCTGCAGATTCTCGAGAGCAGTCAGATAGACACCAACAACGAGGCTTACATGAAGATGTTCACCCAGGGCACCCACTTCAACCCTGTTGATTTGGTTTGCGCAGTAAAGGACTACCAGGGCCGCGCATTCAATCTGCCAGACTTTGTCGACAGAACCACAGGTTTCATCTCATCCAAGTCGAAGGCTGGCAAGGAACTGAAGGCCCTCGAGTTGCCTGGTCTGTGGAACGGCGCCATGAGCAACTGGAGCACGGTGTTCGTTGAGGTTCCCCTTGGCACCTTCAACCCAGTAAAGACTGTCAATGACCTGCTGCGCGAACAACATCAATAAGCAGTAACCACATATTATAATCCCCTTACACGTTACCTCACAACGTATAAGGGGATTATTATGTATGAATATTAATTTAATAATTTGCCGACATGGCTAATATCTCATCGATCGCTTTGATGCCTTTGTCTGTACACAGCCCTCGAAGCGACACAAATACCAGATTTCTGAAAATATCCTCGATAGAATACTGGCGATACAGCTCTTTCTGCATCACATACTCTCCCATCGCGTCAAACTGGAGCACGGCCATCTTGTAATTCAGGTCAGCACGGAAATAGCCCTCGTCAACCCCACGCTGTATAAACAACAGACTATTTTCACGCATATGATTATTCTGCTCCTCCAAGAACACCTGCAGTTCGGGATATTTTACCATCTCTGTAAAAAACAGAGGATTTGTATTCTTAAAGTCAGCCACCTTCATGCGATATACCTCCAAAAGTATCTCCATGACATTATTACAATGGCTCGTTACACGCTCCATCGTATCTAGTCGCTGTTTGAAATGCTTTACAACAACTTCGAACAGCAAATCTTCTTTTTTATTATAGAGTTCATAAATCGTACGTTTGGAGATTCCCATCGTCTGAGCAACATCATCCATTCGCACCGCGCTGATACCTCGTTCGGTAAAAAGTTTCATCGCTACCTCGGGGATTTTTGCACGAAGATTCCTCTTATACTTCGAAATTTCACTGTTTTCCTGCATAATCATTCAATTTGGCAGCAAAGTTACAAAAAAAATATAAAAACCCAAACGTTTTTGAATAGTTTTTTGTATTTTTGTACCCGTATTTCAGAATAATCACATTATTAATAATACACTTATGGTAAAGATATCGAAAGAAGCCGCACTCATCTATCACGAGAGCGGACGCCCTGGTAAAATCGAAGTTAAGCCCACAAAGGCCTATCGTACCCAAACAGACTTAAGCCTCGCCTACTCTCCTGGAGTAGCCTACCCATGCTTAGAGATTCAAGAGAAACCCGATGACGCATATAAATACACAGATAAAGGAAATCTTGTAGCAGTCATCTCAAACGGAACAGCCGTTTTAGGCCTGGGAGACATTGGCGCACTGAGTGGCAAGCCAGTGATGGAAGGTAAAGGACTCTTGTTCAAAATATATGGCGGTATCGATGTCTTCGATATCGAAGTGGCAGAGAAAGATCCCGAGAAATTCTGCGAGGCAGTAGAGCGCATCGCACCAACCTTTGGTGGTATCAACCTTGAGGACATCAAAGCCCCAGAATGTTTCTATATTGAAGAGCGTTTGAAGAAAACGCTCGACATCCCCGTGATGCATGACGACCAGCACGGCACAGCCATCATCAGCGCTGCCGGATTAAAGAATGCCATGGAGGTCATTGGTAAAGATATCAAGAAAGTAAAGATTGTAGTAAATGGCGCTGGCGCAGCCGCCATCAGCTGTACCAAGCTCTACATGGCCATTGGAGCACAGAAAGAGAACATTGTCATGCTTGACTCCAAAGGCGTGATCTCTACCGAGCGTCAGGATTTGAACGAACAGAAGAAATTCTTTGCAACAGACCGTACCGACATCCACACTCTGGCAGAGGCAGTAAAAGACGCAGACGTATTCGTTGGTCTTTCGAAAGGCAATGTGCTCTCTAAGGACATGGTCAAATCAATGGCTAAGGATCCCGTTATCTTCGCCCTTGCCAACCCTGTACCAGAAATCTCATACGAGGATGCCATGGAGGCCCGTCCTGATGTCCTGATGTCAACAGGCCGCACCGACTACCCCAACCAGATCAACAATGTTATCGGTTTCCCTTATATCTTCCGCGGCGCACTTGACGTACACGCCAAGGCCATTAACGAAGAGATGAAGTTGGCCGCTGTTCATGCCATTGCTGATTTGGCCAAGCAGCCAGTACCTGATGTTGTGAACGATGTCTATAAGGTAAACAACCTCACCTTTGGACGCAATTATTTCATTCCAAAACCAGTTGACCCCCGACTCATCACAGAAGTTTCTTCAGCGGTTGCCAAGGCAGCCATTAAGAGTGGTGTAGCCCGCAAGAATATCGAGGATTGGGACGAGTACAAACGCTCACTCTCCGTACTGCTTGGCCAGGAGACTAAACTCACACAGAAACTTTATGCAACAGCTGCCGCTCATCCACAACGCGTGGTATTTGCAGAAGCCATACATCCCACCATGTTGAAAGCTGCAGTTCAGGCCAAGGCAGAAGGTATCTGCTACCCTATTCTCTTGGGCAACGATGAGGTTATCACCAAACTCGCAGCCTCACTCGACCTGAATCTTGATGGTATTGAGATTGTAAACCTCCGCCACCCATCCGAGCAGGAGCGCCGCGAGCGTTACGCACGGATTCTGACAGAAAAGCGCCAACGCGAGGGCTACACATTCCAGGAGGCTAACGACAAGATGTTTGAGCGCAATTATTTCGGCATGATGATGGTAGAAACCGGCGAAGCAGACGCTTTCATTACCGGTCTCTATACCAAATACTCCAATACGATCAAGGTAGTCAACGAAGTCATTGGTATCCGTCCGGAGTTCAAGCACTTCGGCACCATGCATATCATCAACTCACCAAAAGGCACTTACTACATCGCCGACACCATGGTGAATGAGAATCCTGATCGTGAGACACTGCTCGACATTTCAAAGCTGATTGCCACTGCAGTACGCTTCTTCAACGAGAAGCCTGTCATCGCCATGATTTCGCACTCAAACTTTGGCTCAAGTACCAGCGATGGTGCGCTGAAGGTGAAGGATACCGTAGCAAAGATGCACGAGTTGTATCCCGATCTGCCTATCGATGGAGAGATGCTGCTTAGCTTCGCGCTTGACAACGAGCTGAGAGATCAGGAATATCCTTTCACTAAACTCAAAGGACAGAAGGTTAATACGCTTGTGTTCCCTAACCTCACCTCAGCACGCTCATCGTACAAGATGCTGCAAATGCTCGGAAGCGATGCAGAGATTATTGGCCCAATCCAAATGGGCTTAAATAAGCCTATACACTTCATCGACTTTGGCGCCAGCGTACGAGATGTCGTAAATATCGTGGCAGTTGCGACAATTGATGCGTATGTTGACAAAATCAAAAACAAATTGTCAGCAATAGGCAAGTAATTGCTTACACATTATTATATTATAGAGTCTCTTTTTTGTGTTCAACCACAAAAAAGAGACTATTTTTTACCCTTTTGGCTTGATGTATATCAATAATCTTTCAAAATGATAGCATTTTTGATAAAAAAGTGATAAAAAGTTTGTTATTTCAAAAATTTGCTGTAATTTTGCAAACAGAAATCAAACAATAAATCACAAACAACAAAAAAGGATTAGAATTATGAATGCAGCAAAAGTTGTAGAAGATTTGAAGCAGCGCTTCCCCAATGAGCCTGAATACATCCAGGCAGTTTCTCAGGTACTTCCCACTATCGAGGAAGAGTACAACAAACACCCCGAGTTTGAAAAGGCCAACCTCATCGAGCGCCTTTGCATCCCCGATCGTGTTATTGAATTCCGCGTAACATGGGTTGACGACCAGGGTAAAGTTCAGACCAACATGGGTTATCGTATTCAGCACAACAATGCTATTGGCCCATACAAAGGCGGTCTGCGTTATCACAAGAGTGTAAACCTGGGTATCCTGAAATTCTTGGCTTTTGAGCAGACTTTCAAGAACTCATTGACAACATTGCCCATGGGCGGTGGTAAAGGTGGTTCAGACTTCTCTCCACGTGGCAAGAGCGACGCAGAGGTTATGCGTTTCTGCCAGGCATTCATGAATGAGCTCTATCGTCATATCGGTCCAGACGAAGACGTTCCCGCTGGTGATATCGGTGTAGGTGGACGTGAGGTTGGATACCTGTTCGGTCAGTACAAGAAGCTCACACACCAGTTCCAGGGTGTACTCACTGGTAAGGGACTGAGTTTCGGAGGTTCTCTCATCCGTCCTGAAGCAACAGGATATGGTTGCGTATACTTCCTGACTTCAATGCTGGCTACACGCGGCATCGACCTCAAGGGCAAGAAGGTGCTGATTTCTGGCTCTGGTAACGTAGCTCAGTATGCTACAGAAAAATGTCTGCAGTTAGGTGCCATCCCCTTGACACTCTCTGACTCAGACGGTTACATCTACGACCCAGACGGTATCGACTTCGACAAGCTGGCTTATGTGAAGGAGCTGAAGAACGTTGAGCGTGGACGTATCAAGGAGTACGCAGAGGAATATCCTAATGCTGTTTATCATGCTGGTGAGCGTCCTTGGCACGAGAAAGCAGATATCGCTCTGCCTTGCGCTACACAGAACGAGATCAATGGCGAGCAGGCTCAGGCCCTGATTGACAACGGCGTTATCGCTGTGGCTGAGGGTGCCAACATGCCTTCACTGCCAGAGGCTATCAAGATCTTCCAGGATGCCAAGATTCTCTATGCACCTGGTAAGGCTTCTAACGCAGGTGGTGTATCAGTATCAGGTCTCGAGATGTCACAGAACTCTGAGCGTCTGAGCTGGACTTCTAAGGAGGTTGACGACTACCTGAAGCGCATCATGAACGACATTCATGAGAACTGCGTTAAATACGGCACACAGCCTGATGGCTATATCAACTACGTGAAAGGCGCTAATGTCGCTGGATTCATGAAGGTTGCCAATGCCATGATGGCCCAGGGTATCGTATAAGCAAGGCCTTCATCAAAGACTAACTTTAGAAAAAAGTTGTATAATTAAATAGTTAGTAAAGTAAAGTATAAAAGGTTAAAACTGGAATGGAAGGGGACTAGCTCGTGAGAGTTGGCCCTCTTTTTTGTTAATAATTTATAAATATCATCACAAGAATGCTATAAAAGTTTAACATTCCAGCAGAAATTAGTACCTTTGCACCCGATTTTGTCCCCCGTAGGGGGAATAGAAGCAGGAACAGGCGCTTGCTCCTATTGATTATTAACCCTTTAAAATATGGTCTGATAAACGTCTGTTCAGGCCCCGCCCCGACAAAAAAACGAGGGGCAACAAATTATTTATTATGTCAGAATTAACAAAGAACGTTAAGCCACTCGACGATTTCAATTGGGACGAGTTCGAGCATGGAACAGTTGCTAATGTCAGCAAGGAAGAGCTCGACAAGGCTTACGACGAAACCCTGAACAAGGTTGCCGACCATCAGGTAGTAGAGGGAACAGTCATCTCTATTGACAAGAAGGAAGTTGTTGTCAACATCGGCTACAAGAGCGATGGTATCATCCCCGCTTCTGAATTCCGCTACAACCCAGATCTTAAGATCGGCGACAAGGTAGAGGTTTACGTTGAGAGCGCAGAGGACAAGAAAGGTCAGCTGATCCTCTCTCACAAGAAGGCACGTCTGAGCCAGTCTTGGGAGAAGGTTAACGAGGCTCTCGAGGCAGACGCTATCATCCAGGGTTACATCAAGTGCCGCACTA
>JAEEGF010584621.1_pt1 | contig 21252 bp, 20 predicted proteins | sample 9134171 | NCBI WGS metagenome assembly JAEEGF01 (sample SAMN16246542, study PRJNA631951) | gut metagenome | biome: gut microbiome; feature: rumen; material: AP-attached | host: Bos | place: Iran: Karaj | collected 2018-10 | reverse complement strand
CGGCCGGAGCGGGAGCCGCCGCCGCTGCGGGGGCAGGGGCTGCGGCCGGGGCTGCAGCGGGCGCTGCCGCGGGAGCGTTCTCCATTTCGACCTTGTAAGGGGTTCCGTTTACAGTTACATCTGCGATGTTTCCTTCGATGGCATTGATGGCGACTTCGTACTGGTTGCCGTTGATCTTGAATTTATATTCTTTCATGGTATGGATGTTATCTTGGTTGTTTTCTGAATATCCTGGACTTGTCGTTCCACGCGCTCTTGCGCGGCTGGAGCGTGATGACGAAAGGCTCGGCATCGTGCATGCTCTCGCTGAGGAAGCGGTGGAGCGCAAGCGCGATGGCCGCTTCCGTCTCGCCGCCGCACTCGGCCTGCAGGGCCATGGCGATGGCGAGGGCTATCTCCTCCTCGCGCCCGCCGGCAGGAAGCGATGCTACACCGGCCGCGCGCTCACTGCGCTTGAAGGGGTTGCGGAACTTGATCTGGCCGGAGAATACCTTGCCGGAGAAGTTGTAGATGGTGAAGAGGATGAGAAGCGCGAGGAATACCACGGAGATGCTGACGACGGTCAGGGTGTATCCGTGGGGGTCGTTCTCCTTGACGATATCGGACTTGGACTTCTGGTTGTGCCTGCCGTTGACCGAACGGGGAGACGGGGCTGCGGCATGTATGTCGTCGAACACCAGTTCCTTGGCGTCGGTGGCGAACTTGCTGATGCTCTGTCCTTCGGGGATGCCGACGGGAATCTCGATGCTGTCTATGACGGTGCGGCCGTCATTGCTGACGAGATAGAGAGTGGAACCCTCGCGGAGCGGGAAGTTCAGGTAGAAGGTGCCCTTCGAAGAGTTGCCGTCGGCGAAGAACACCGCTACCTGGCGTGGGCCGATCTTGGTGCGGAGGTCTCCCTTGACGATGGGGCTCTTGGTGAGGTTGGACGGGTCGTCGGTGAAGTAGCAGCCGGCGATGTTGACCGTGCCCTGTGAGGTATTGAACACCTCGACCCATGGCGTGCGCTCACCGAAGTCGTCCACCACCGAAGAGGTGTTGTCCACCATGGCTTCGGAGATGATGAGGTCGATGACGTTCTGTGCCCGCAGGGACACGACGGCCAGGACGAGGATGCTTACTGTCAATAGTCGTTTCATCATAAGCCTGCTACAAAGGAAGGTTGTCGTGCTTCTTGGCCGGGACTTCCTGCTGCTTGCAGCTGAGGGTCTCCAGGGCGCGGATCACGCGGAAGCGGGTGTTGCGCGGCTCGATGATGTCCTCGATGTAGCCCTTCTGGGCGGCCTGGTAGGGATTGCAGAACAGGTCGTTGTACTCCTGCTCTTCGACGTCCTTCAGCACGCCCACCGCGCCCTTGGCGCCCATCACGGCTATCTCGGCCGAAGGCCAGGCGTAGTTGATGTCGCCGCGGAGCTGCTTGCAGCTCATCACGATGTGCGCTCCGCCGTAGGACTTGCGCAGGGTGACGGTCACTTTCGGGACCGTGGCCTCGCCATAGGCGTAAAGGAGCTTCGCGCCGTTGGTGATGATGGCGCCGTACTCCTGCTGGGTGCCGCAGAGGAATCCCGGAACGTCCACGAGGGTGACGAGCGGGATGGTGAACGCGTCGCAGAAGCGCACGAAGCGTGCGGCCTTGCGCGAGGCGTTGATGTCCAGCACGCCTGCCAGGACGTCGGGCTGGTTGGCCACGACGCCGACGCTGCGGCCGTTCATATGGGCGAAGCCCACGATGATGTTCTTGGCGAAATCCTTGTGGACCTCGAAGAAACGGCCGTCATCCACGATGCTGGAGATGACATGGTACATGTCGTATGATTTGTTGGGATTGTCGGGGATGATCTCGTTGAGGCTGTCGTCCACACGGGATACGGGGTCGCCGGTGGGACACTCGGGAGCCTCCTCGCGGTTGTTCTGGGGGAGGAAGGAGAGGAGCTCGCGGATGGTGGCGATGCCTTCGTCCTCAGAGGCTGCGGCGAAATGCGCGACTCCGCTCTTGGAGGCGTGCACGACGGCTCCGCCCAGTTCTTCCTGAGTGACTTCCTCGCCCGTGACGCTCTTGACGACCGCGGGACCGGTCAGGAACATATAGGATGTGTTCTTGACCATGAGGGTGAAGTCGGTGAGGGCGGGGGAATAGACCGCTCCGCCGGCGCACGGACCGAAGATGCCGCTGATCTGAGGCACCACTCCGGAGGCGAGGATGTTGCGCTCGAAGATGTCGCCGTAGCCGGCGAGGGCGTCGATGCCTTCCTGGATGCGGGCTCCGCCGGAGTCGTTGAGGCCGATGCACGGGGCGCCGTTGCGCACGGCGAGGTCCATGACCTTGCATATCTTTTCGGACATGGTCTTGGACAGGGAACCTCCCGAGACCGTAAAATCCTGTGCGAATACATATACGAGGCGGCCGTCTATCGTGCCCTGTCCGGTCACTACTCCGTCGCCGTCGAAGTGCTGCGCGTCCATGCCGAAGTTGGTGCAGCGGTGCTGGACGAACATGTCGAATTCTTCGAAGCTGCCTGCGTCAAGGAGGCGTTCAAGACGTTCACGCGCAGTAAGTTTGCCTTTCTGGTGCTGGGCGTCGATGCGCTTCTGGCCGCCACCGAGCCTGGCCGAAGCCCTGCGCTCTACGAGTTCATTGATCTTATTCTGTTGTATGTTCATATGATATGAATTACTTATATTCCTTCAAATATATTAAAAATCCTTCAAAATGGCAAGAGCGTACAAACGAAAAGAGACATCCGCAAACGCGGATGTCTCTTTTTTTATATCAATTGTTCCGAAAGAAGTATCCTACTCCTCCGCGGGCTTCATGGTAGTATAGACGTTGGTGACGTCCTCGTCGTCCTCGAGGAGGTTGGTGAGCTTCTCGAGAGTGGCGCGCTGCTCGGGAGTGACGTCCTTGAGGTCCACGTTCGGGATGCGCTCGAAACCTCCGGAAATGAGGTCGTAGCCGTTCTCCTCGATGAACTTCTGGAGAGCTCCGTAAGCGGTATAGTCGCCATAGATGCTGATCTCGACGGTGACGTTCTCGTCCTCGTCCTCGACCTCCTGCTTGAACACTTCCTCCGCACCGTAGTCGATGAGCTCGAGCTCGAGCTCGTCGATGTCGATGGGCTTGGCGGGGTCTTCCTTGATGCGGAAGACGCACTTGTGGTCGAACATGAAGCTGACCGAACCGGTGGTGCCGAGCGAGCCGCCGCATTTGTTGAAGTAGCTGCGGACATTGGCGACGGTGCGGGTGTTGTTGTCGGTGGCGGCCTCTACGAGGTATGCGATGCCGTGAGGGCCGTAGCCTTCATAAACGATCTCCTTGAAGTCGCCCAGGGTCTTGTCGGTCGCCTTCTTGATGGCGCGCTCGATGTTCTCCTTGGGCATCTGCTCTGCGCGGGCCTCGGCCATGAGGGCGCGGAGGCGCGGGTTGCCGGTGACGTCGGGTCCGCCGTTCTTGACGGCGATGGTGATCTCCTTGCCAAGCTTCGTGAAGACGCGGGCCATGTGCCCCCATCTCTTCAGTTTCCTTTCCTTGCGGAACTCAAACGCTCTTCCCATGGTTCAGTTTATTTGGATTCGATCCTTGCGATGTACTTGTCGATGTCGTATCCCTCGATGGACTGGGGATAGTCGTTCTTGATCCTGTTGTAGCAAGCGAGGGCCTTGTCGTTGTTGCCGAGCTCCTCGTAGGCCACGCCGGCCTTTAGAAGGTATGCGGCGGAATAGACGTTGTCGGAGAGATCGGCGGCCTTCTCGAAGTAACCGATGGCGGTATTGTAGTCCTCGAGTCCGGTGTAGGCGTCACCGAGGCAGGCGAGGGCGCGGGCGGAGAGGATGTGGTCCTTGCCCTTGTACTTCTTCAGGAAGTCGATGGCCTCCTGGAAATTGCCGAGCTGGAGCTCGCTGACTCCGGCGTAGAAGTTGACGGCCTTGCCGGCTTTGTTGCCGTACTGGTCGATGATGTCCTTGAATCCGAGGACGTTGCCGTCGCCGTTGAGGGCGAGGTCATACTCGCCGGCTGCGAAAGCGGCCTCTGCGGGGAACATCTGTTCCATAGCCTCAGCCTGCTTGGGCTTGAGGATCCACTGGTTGTATGCGAGGACGCCGAAACCGATCACGAGGACGGCGGCGACGATTCCATAGATGAGGTTCTTGTGCTTGTTGAAGAACAACTCGGTTTTCGAGACAGTCTCGTTGATTTTCTCCTGCTGGAGAGCTTCCTTCTGTTTAAGGTTTTCCTTTGCCATATCGTTTGTATTTTAATAATCGGAGTATCTGTTCCGCCCAATCTTGCAAAACAGAACGCAAAAATAGAAAAAAATGATAACTTTGCAAAGAAGAACGCCGAATTATGCCCGTACTCAAGAAAATAGTCGTCCAGGATTTCAGGAACATAGCCTTGCAGGAGCTGGCCTTCTCGCCCAACATCAACTGCATTTCCGGGAACAACGGCGAGGGCAAGACCAATCTCATCGACGCCATTTATTACCTCTCGATGACCAAGAGCGCCTTCGGCTCTTCCGACCGCTTCAATTTCCGTTACGGGACCAGCTCTTTCACCGTCGCCGGGTCCTATCTCATGCCCAACGGCCTGGAGTCGCGCTTCTCGGTGGCGGTCAGTTCCGACGGGGAGAAGAAGGTCAAGCGCGACGACAAGACCTACAAGCGCGTCTCCGAGCACGTCGGCGTGCTGCCCATTGTCCTCGTGTCCCCGTCGGACATATCCATGGTCAGTGATTCCGGCGAAGAGAGGAGAAAGTTCGTCAATGCCGTCCTGTCCCAGATGGACAGGGGATACCTCGACAACATCCAGCAGTACAACAGGTACCTGCTCCAGCGCAACCGCCTCCTGAAGGGCGCCGACCCGGACGGGGACCTTTTGGACGCGTTCGACGCGCGCCTCTCGGCCCTGGCCGCTCCCATAGCGGCCAGCCGCAGGCAGTTGGCCGAGGCGCTGGCGCCGGTCGTCCAGGCTTACTATACCGAGCTTTCCGGCGGCCGCGAGGAAGTCGGGATCGAGTACCGTACGGACGCCGACCGCGGCGACCTGGCGGCGCAGCTTCGCGACTGCAGGGAGCGCGACAGGATGCTCAAATATACCGGGGTCGGGGTGCAGCGCGACGACTTCATCTTCACCATGAACGGCTATCCCATCCGCAAGTGCGGCTCGCAGGGGCAGCAGAAGTCTTTCCTCGTGTCCCTCAAGTTCGCCCAGTACGAGATAATGAAGGAGTCCTACGGATTCGCTCCCATCCTCCTTCTCGACGACCTCTTCGACAAACTCGACATGAACCGCGTGTCCAACCTTCTGTCGATGGTTGCCGGGGCTGATTTCGGCCAGATCTTCCTTACCGACAGCAACAAGGTCCGGCTCGCCGGCATCGTGGATGCGCTGACCGAGGACCGCAGGTATTTCGAGACCGTCGACGGCTCGTTCACCCTTGTGGAGGAATGACCATGGAGAAGCGGGCACCGGTACGCATCGCGAGGAAGCAGGCGATCTCGATGGAGGAGCTCATCCCCTTGTACATCAAGTCCATGAAGCTTGCCTCCGGCCTGAACACCCAGCGGATATTCGCCGCCTGGGACGAGGCATCCGGGGCAGCTCCTTATACCTTGAAGCGTTTCTTCCGCGACGGCAGACTCTACATCACGCTCAACTCGTCGGTCGTTCGCAACCAGCTGTCCTTCCAGAGCGCCGCACTGGTCGCCAGGATCAATTCCATTCTGTCACGTGACGAGCTGTTCGTCCGTGACGACCCGCGCGTCTCCTTCGTCAGGGAACTCATACTCAAGTAGAAGCATATGAAAATCGTCATCGACCGTATGATCCCGTTCGTGGAGGGAGTCTTCGAGCCCTATGCCGAAGTCGCGTACATGAAGGGCGAGGACATCCACCACGACGACATCGTGGATGCGGACGCGCTGATTATCAGGACCAGGACACGCTGCAACGCAGTGATGCTGGCAGGGACTTCCGTCCGCGTCATCGCCTCTGCCGCCATCAGCACGGACAACATCGACCTGAACTACTGCCGAGAGAACGGCATATTCGTCACCAACGCAACCGGCAGCAACGCCGGGGGAGTGATGAACTATGTGCTTTCCGCCCTCTTCGGCGTTGCGGCCAGGAAGTCCATCAAGCTCGAGGGCAGCACCTTCGGCATCATCGGAGTTGGAAGTGTCGGAAGCAGGGTGGAGGCAAGCGCGAGGGACCTTGGCTTCAAGGTCCTGCTGTACGACCCTCCCCGCGCCGAGGTCGAAGGCAATTTCGATTTCTGCGCGCTCGATTACCTTCTCGACAATTCCAACATCGTCAGCATGCACCTGCCGGTGAACGACCACACGCGCGGCATGGCGGACGAGGCCTTCTTTTCCAGGCTTCGCCCCGGCACGATTTTCATCAATACGGCCAGCGGCGAGCTCGTGGTGGAACACGCCCTGAAGAGGGCGGTTCCGAAGCTCGGCGCCGTCATCCTGGACGTTTGGAACAACGAACCCTTCGTGGACATGGAACTGGTGGACATGGTCGATATTGCGACCCCGCATATCGCCGGCTATTCTTATCAAGGCAAGCAGCGCAGCTCCGCCGCCGCGGTCAGGACCGTAGCCCGCTTTTTCGACATCAAGCCGCTAATGGACTTCTTCCCGGAGGCCGAGGTAAAGGAACTCGAAGCTGTCAAGCTCGATGTCCGCGGAAAAAGTCAGGGGCAGGTAGCCTCGCTTTTTCAATATAATTATCCTATCTTTATAGACGATTTCATGTTCCGCGTCAATCCCGGAGGCTTCGGGAGCATGCGCGAGAACTACAGTTACCGCAGAGAGTTTTTTATTGACTGACCACATAATTGATTGACTATGCTTACTCAGGATGATGCCAGGCTCATCGCGGAGAGAGGAACCTCCGTGCAGGCCGTCGAATCTCAGGTTGAAAGGTTCCGGAAGGGTTTTCCCTGGATGGATATCGTAGCCCCGGCCACCCCGGGGAGGGGAATAGAAGTCCTCGACGAGGACGAGGTGCAGGATGCCGTGGACTATATCGGCACCACCACGGTCGCGGGCATGTGCAAGTTCGTGCCGGCCTCCGGCGCCGCGTCGCGAATGTTCAAGGACATTTTCGCCGGCATGTCCGTACTCGAGTCAGGAGAGGACCTGCCTGCCGATGCTCCTGCCGCGAAACTGGCCGCCTCGGTCGAGCGCTTCGCCTTCTATACGGAAGAGCTTTTCGGCAAGGTCGAGGACAGCCGTGAGTACCGTCTGAACGTTGTAGAGAAGGTCTTGACCGACAAGGGATTGGGCTACGGCTCCAAGCCCAAGGGAGTGATCCGCTTCCACAAGTATCCCGACGGTGAGGCGCGCACGGCGTTCGCCGAGCACCTGGTGGAGGGCCAGGACTATATGCGCGGCCCCGACGGCTCGGTCAACCTCGTCGTGACCATCTCCCCGGAGCACAAGGATCTCTTCGAGGCCGCCCTCGAGGAGGTGCGCGCTGCATATGAGGAGCGCTACGGCGTCAAGTACAACGTACGCTTCACTTATCAGGACAAGGCCACCGACACCGTCGCGGTGGACAAGGACAACAAGCCTTTCCGCAAGGAGGACGGTTCGCTTCTCTTCCGCCCCGCCGGTCATGGAGCCCTTATATATAATTTAAATGAGGTGAACGAGGAGCTTGTCTCCATCAAGAATATCGACAATGTCGCGGCGGAGCGCCTGCTCCCGCTGACCGCGAAATACAAGAAGGCGCTGATCGGACGCGCGCTCCAGCTGCGCGACGCCATCTTCGGCTATCTCGTGGAGTTTGATATGGTCACCGGCGAGGGACTCGGGGAATACTCCGTTCCCATCCCCGGCGTCCTTTCGGGATATTTCTCCATGCCCGAGGACCGTTATGCCACAAACGAATGCCAGATGCTCTGCAACGAGATCGAGGAGTTCCTGCGCGACGAGCTGTGCATCGAGATGCCCCCGGCAAAGGATTGCAGGGACCGTGCGCTGGCCCTTAAGGCCAAGCTCAATCGCCCCATCCGCGTATGCGGAATGGTGCGCAACCAGGGCGAACCCGGCGGCGGACCTTTCATCATCCGCGCGAAAGACGGATCCACCTCCCTGCAGATCCTCGAGAGCGTCCAGATCGACAAGGAGAATCCCGAGGCGGTCGCCGCCCTTAAGAGCGCGACGCACTTCAACCCCGTCGACCTTGTCTGCTGCCTTCGCGACTACCGCGGTGAGAAGTTCAATCTCCCGGACTATGTCGATGAGGACGCCGGATTCATCAGCTCCAAGAGCTATCAGGGCCGTGAGCTCAAGGCTCTCGAGCTTCCGGGCCTCTGGAACGGCTCCATGAGCGACTGGAACACCCTCTTCGTCGAGGTTCCCGTCGAGACCTTCAACCCCGTCAAGGTCGTCCTCGACCTTCTCCGTCCCGCCCACCAGGCCTAGCGCCTGACGCCCGGTCTTCTGCGCTCCGCTTATCGAGCCCGGCGTCAAGTGACGGGCGCCGGTGAGGAATGACGGCGATGCGCGAGTCGAAAGAATCCGGAGGTTTTGCATGATCGCAAGATCTCCGGATTCTTTCGACCCTGGCCGCATCGCGTTTTCTCGCTCCGCTCAAAAACCGCGGATGCAGCACCCGCTCCCGTGCCGTGGGCGGCACGTCGCGCGCCGTCGTCACTCCTCGCTCTTTGCTCGCTTGTGCTTCCTTGGCCTGAAAAGGCCGAAAACGGGCCCGGAAGACGGAAGAGTGGCTCCGCTGGGCCCGAAAAGGCTGAAAACTGGCCCGGAAGACAGGAGAGTGGCTCCGCCGGGCCTGAAAAGGCCGAAAACGGGCCCGGAGAGGTGGGGCGAGCAAAAAGTGCGAAAAAAGTGCGAAAAAAGTTTGAAAAAATTTGGAGGTTTAATTTTTGTGCGTATCTTTGCAGTGTAATAGCAAACTAATACACTATTAAGATATGATTGACATCAAGAATCTCAGCTTCAGCTATGGCTCCAACGCCGTTCTGGAGAACATCTCCCTCCGCTTGGAGGAGGGCCGCATCTACGGCCTCCTGGGGGAGAACGGTGTGGGCAAGACCACGCTCCTGACCCTGCTCTGCGGCCTCAAGAAGGTCGGGCAGGGATCCATTGACATCGATGGACATGATCCTTACAAGAGGCAGCCATCCCTGCTCCAGACCATCTATTACCTTCCCGACGAGGTCATGCCTTTCAACCAGACCGGTACGGCATTCGCCCGCTTCGAAGGCAAGTTCTGGCCGGATTTCGACATGGACAAATTCGAGAACCTGATGCGCGAGTTCGAGACCGACCCCGAGAAGAAAATGAACAAGATGTCCGCCGGCCAGCTCAAGAAGACATATATCGCCTTCGCCCTGGCCTGCAACACCAGGTACCTTTTCATGGACGAGCCTACCAACGGCCTTGACATCCCCTCCAAGGCCCAGTTCCGCAAGGCCGTCGGCCTTTACACCGCCGAGACTTCCACCATCGTCATCTCCACCCATCAGGTCCGCGACCTCGAGAACATCATCGATCCTATCATCATCCTCGACCGCTGCGATGTCCTCCTCAACGCCTCCATCGAGGAGATCTCCGAGAAACTCTACTTCGATTACGGCCAGACCCTGCATCAGGGTGCCCTTTATTCCGAGCAGCTCCCCGGCGGTTTCATCCAGGTGCTGATGAACACCGAAGGCCTGGAGAGCAAGGTCAACACCGAGGCTCTCTTCAATGCGGTCCACAGGCACAAGGACCTTATCAAAGGAATGTTTAACAAATAAGAGGACTTAGCAAATATGAACAACGTATTCGATATAAAGAGGTTCGGCAAATACTTCATGTACGACCTCAACAACGCCCGCGGCAACTACGCCGTTTCGGCCCTTGTCATCGGTCTCCTTCCACTGATCCTGCTGGTCTTCACGGTCATTTTCAGCCTGCTTTTCAGCGGTGAGGTCAGTCCTATCATGTTCCCCATGAAGGTTACGATACTAGTGTGCGCGTTCTTTATCTGCATGCTTTCCGGCCCCGTCAAGTTGTACGGCAGCCTTACCGAGCGCAGGAGTGGATCGGATTGGCTGATGCTTCCCGCTTCATCCTTCGAGAAATTCCTCTCCATGTCCATAATGCTCTGCATCGTCCTCCCTCTTGCAGTATTCGGACTGTTCGCCATATGCGACCTTCTCCTTTCCTGGATTGTTCCGGTATATGGCGAGTCCGTAGTGGGACAGATATGCAACGGTGTCGACTCTCTTGAAAGCTTCCTGGGCGATTCCTTCGAGAATGCCAACAGCCTGCTCGGCGTAACCGCCGGCAGCACCTATCTGATGGGTTGGCTGAGCTGGTGCGCTTCCGTCCTTCCTTTCGGACTGGGCGCCATCTGCTTCAAGAGAGGCAAGGCCGCCAAGACCATTCTCTGGATCATTTTAGTGCAGACCCTGTTCTCGATCATCCTCCTGATCCTGTTCAGGGGAGGTGCACAGAACGGTTTCGAAATGGGCCAAAGGATTGTCAGGTTCTTCGGCGACATGACTCCCGAGAAGTTGCAGACATTGTCCAACGCATTCATCAATATTTCTTATTTCGTCACAATAGGCGGTCTGCTGGCCGGTCTTTTCTTCCGGATCAAGACCATCAAACAGTAAAGCCATGGAGTTCGATCCCAACAAACCCATATACCTTCAGATCTGCGACGCTATATGCGAGCAGGTCTTGAGCGGGGACCTCGCACCGGAGAGCCGCATACTCTCAGTCAGGGAGTACGGCGCTTCCATCGGGGTCAACCCGAATACCGTGGCCAGGTCCTATGAGAAACTCACGGACGCCGGCATCATCTACAACAAGCGCGGTATCGGCTACTTCGTGGCCGGACCCGCCAAGGAAATCATCATGGAGCAGCAGCGCCGCGATTTTATGGAAAACGAAGTCCCGGCCTTCCTCAAGAGGATGCGCCTGCTCGGCATTGAACCTTCAGAAATCCTTAAAAACGAGTAAAATGAAAAGAATATATACCATAGCGCTTTCCGCGGCGATGCTTGCAGCCGCGACCTCCTGTACCTTCGTCAGGGTCAATCCCAACGCATTCTCCAAAGGAGATTTCGAGTACATTGAAGGCAGTTCCAACCTTCAGTCCAAGTCGTACACCGTCCCTCAGTTCACCGGAATCGACACTTTCATATCGGCCGACATTGAGTACTCCATGACGGAGGGCGATCCTTCGGTCACCATCGAGGCTCCCGACAATCTCATCGACAATCTCAATCTCAAGGTCGAGGACGGCGTCCTCAAGGTCCGTTTCGACGATGACAGGCATTACTCCTTCAAGACCATCCGCGTCAAGGCTTCCTCATCTACCCTCGAGGCGCTGTCCATCCGCGGAGCGGGGGATTTCGACGCCCGTTCCGGCATCGACTGCAAGCGCTTTAATGTCGATGTTCAAGGCGCAGGTGACGTCGATATGGCCGGTCTCCGCTGCGAGGGAGACCTGAACATCGACGTGCGCGGCGCCGGCGACATCACCGTCAGCGGCCTCTCCTGCCAGAAAGTCAAGGTCGATGTCCAGGGCGCCGGTGACGTCGACCTGAGCGGAAAGGCAGAATCGGCCGACCTGTCCATTCAGGGCGCGGGCGACATCGACATCTCCCGCCTCGAAGTCGTGAACGTTTCCTCCTCCGTCGCCGGAATGGGTTCGATCAAAAGAAAATAAACCGTTTTTGTTTGAGTTTTATTGAAAATGCGTATATTTGCCCCGGACGTTTCTGAAACCTGCCTGGTATGATTCATTACCGGATGAGGTTACTTAGGGCAAATATACGCATGTTTCTCATGCTGTCGCTGCTGCCTTTGCTGGCGGTGGTGACTTCGTGTTCCCATAGTTTCAACAATGACATTGACGACATCTCGTTCAAGGTCAAGGCTTTTTCCGTGTCTGGTACCGTCTACGACTCCTCCGAGTCCATCCCCGGAGTCCCGTTGGAGGATATCATGGTCTCCATTACCGCCTATTGGTATTATGATACGGACCGCGCCGGAGAACCGCTCTTCTCGGCGGTGATGCGTACTTCATCCGACGGAAGATACGTCTTCAGCACGTCGTGGAACATGACCATGCAGAACGTTTACTTCGTCATCAAGGTTACTGACGATTCCAAGCGCAGGAACGTCCGCTTCAAGCCTATCGAACAGGAGTTGTACATGCGCCCGCACACCGAGGCGTATGACGATGTCACGATGTCGTACAGCGTGCGTGACAACGACTTCTACATGCTTCCAGAATCTTAGCCGCCCGGCATCTGAGCCTGTTTCCCCCGTTCTCCCTCCAGAATCGGGGAGAATAGCCCGTTTCGTCCTTGAATGCGCGACGGAAATCACTCTTGTCCTGGAATCCCGTCGTACGTGCGACTGAAGACAGCACGAGTTCCGGGTCATCGGTCAGCATCTCCATCGCGTCGGCGATGCGCAGATGCTTGCGGATGGTAAAGAACCTTTCTCCGGAACAGTCCCACAGGAATGAGGAGATCTCCTCGCGCGGGTAGCCGGTCCTGGCGGCCAGTGCGTCGAGGTCTATGGAGGAGTCGCGGTATTCACGGAAAAGCACCCATCCTTCAAGCTCCCGGGCGATGGCGCTCCGCGTCCGGGGAACTCCGGCCGCCCCGGAAGAGGCGGATTTGAAAAGGGTCAGGTAATGCATTCGCGTGGTCATGGTTCAGGCACGGTCAAAGATGAGGTAAATTTAGTAAAAATGTCTAAATTTGTAATCTTTGAATTCCAAATAGTATAAAACGATGCTTGACATTAAGAATTACTCGCGGCTTGCGGAAGTGGAAACCCCATTCTACTTCTACGACACCGATCTGTTCGGGCGCACGGCGGACTCCCTTGCCGCTTTGTCCGAAACCTACCGTATCCGGGTCCACTATGCCGTCAAGGCCAATGTCGAGGAGCGCCTCCTGCGCTCGCTGCCGTCCCGCGGCTTCGGTGCGGACTGTGTCAGCGGCAACGAAGTCGTCCTCGCAGCGCAGTACGGTTTCGACCCCGGCAGCATAATGCTGGCCGGAGTCGGCAAGACGGACAAGGAGATCCGCACCTCCCTGGAGGTCGGTATAGGCTGTTTCAACGTAGAGTCCATACCGGAGATGGACGCCATCGACTCCATTGCCGGAGGGATGGGCGTCAAGGCTCCGGTGGCGCTCAGGATCAACCCCAACATCGATCCCCACACCCACAAGTACATCACTACGGGACTGGAGGAGAACAAATTCGGCATCTCCCGTTTCGAGTTCGACGCCGCTCTCGAGAAGCTCGGGTCATGCAGGAACCTTGATTTCAAGGGCCTCCTGTTCCATATCGGCTCGCAGATCACTGACGTGGACAACGTGTTCGGACTGGAGTCCAAGTGCGCCCGTGAGCTGGTAAGCTGGTTCGAGGAGCACGGCCTCAAGGTCGAGAACGTGGATATGGGCGGGGGCCTGGGCGTCGATTACGAAGATCCCGACGGGAATCCCGTCGCCGATTTCGATTCCTGGATGAAGGCTCTCCGCACCTGCTTCCCCCTCGGGGAGGGCTACCGTCTGCATATCGAGCCCGGACGCGCTTTGGTCGCGCAGTGCGGAAGCCTGGTCACGAAGGTGGTCTATGTCAAGAAAGGACGCACCAAGAACTTCGTGATCGTCGATGCCGGGATGAACGACCTCATCCGTCCCGCCTTGTACGGGGCGTACCACAAGGTCGAGAATCTGACGGCTTTCTACTGCAGGGGAGACAACACCAAGGACTGCGTCTATGACGTGGTCGGCCCGGTCTGCGAATCGAGCGACGTCTGGGGCGAGGGACGCATCCTGCGCCAGACCCGCAGGGGAGACCTGCTCGCCATCCGCTCGGCGGGCGCCTACGGCCGCACGATGGCGAGCCGCTACAACCTCCGGGACCTGGCTCCCGCCGTTTATTCGGATGAAATATAATTGATTGACAAAAAGATATGTTCGAAAATCTATCTGAGAGACTTGAGCGCTCATTCAAGATACTGAAGGGCGAAGGAAAGATCACCGACATCAACGTAGCGGAGACCCTGAAGGATATCAGGCGCGCCCTGCTCGACGCCGACGTCAGTTACAAGGTGGCCAAGGAGTTCTGCGACAGGGTCAAGGCCAAGGCTATGGGACAGAACGTCCTGACCGCGGTCAAACCGCAGCAGATGATGGTCAAGATCGTCCACGACGAACTGGCCGAGTTCATGGGCAGCGAGTACACCGACATCAACGTCAAGGGACAGCCCGGAATCGTCCTGGTCGCCGGTCTGAACGGTTCCGGAAAGACTACCTTCTCCGCCAAGCTCGCGAATCACATCAAGAGCAAGAGGGGAATGAAGGTCCTGCTTGCCGCCTGCGATACATTCCGTCCGGCGGCCATCGACCAGCTCAAGACGCTCGGCTCCCAGGTAGGTGTTCCCGTCTATACCGAGGACGGTGTCAAGGATCCCATCAGGATAGCGCAGAATGCCATCCGCACGGCCAAGAGCGAGGGATACAGCGTGGTCATCGTCGATACCGCCGGACGCCTGGCGGTCGACCAGGAGCTGATGGACGAGATCTCCGCCCTTCACCAGGCCGTCCATCCCACCGAGACCCTCTTCGTCGTGGATGCCATGACCGGCCAGGACGCCGTGGAGACGGCCAAGGCGTTCAACGACCGCCTCGACTTCGACGGTGTCGTCCTCACCAAGATGGACGGCGACACCCGTGGCGGTGCTGCCTTGTCGATCAAGGCCGTCGTCGGCAAGCCCATCAAGTTCGTCTCTACGGGCGAGAAGATGGAGGCCCTGGACGTCTTCCATCCGGACCGCGTCGCAGACCGTATCCTCGGAATGGGAGATGTCGTTTCCCTCGTGGAGAAGGCCCAGGAGCAGTTCGACGAGAAACAGGCCAGAGAACTGAAGAAGAAGCTCGCCAAGGACCAGTTCACGCTCGAGGATTTCTACGCGCAGATCCAGCAGGTCAAGAAGATGGGCAACATCAAGGACCTGGCCGGCATGCTGCCGGGAATGGACAAGGCTCTCAAGGATGTCGACATAGACAACAAGACGGCGTATAAGGCGACGGAGGCCATCATCCAGTCGATGACCGTCGAGGAGCGCCGCCACCCCGAAATCATCAACGGCTCGCGCCGCAAAAGGATAGCAGACGGTTCGGGAACCTCCCTTCCGGAGGTGAACCGTCTGCTCAAGCAGTTTGAGGGCACCCGCAAGATGATGAAGTCCGCCGTCAACGGCTCCCTCGCCCAGCAGCTGCGCGGCATGCGCCGCCGTTAGCGCCCGAAGACGAGGGCCATGTCCCGGGCTATGCCCGGACCGGCGACGGACTCGGGGATGAACTCCCAGTGGCCGATGACGGCAGGGTCGCCTATGACGGCCGGGTCGATCGACCCGTGCTCCTTCAGGTATTCGTAGATCATATCCCGGATCTCCGGGTATTTCTTGACGACGCGCTCTTCGATGCGGTCGGTATCAATGCCGATCTGGTCGAGGAGTCCGCCGCCGCCGGAGGCGCGGTATGACGTCATGGCGACGTTGTATGTGGCGGCGGGATCGAACGCGCTGCCGTCCGCCATCGAAGCGATGGCTATGCGCTCACCGAAGGGTTTGGTGACATCCACGGTATAGACGAGACCTCCGAACGAGTCGAAGTTGTATGTGGCCTTCTCGAACGACCAGCGCTCGAGGCCCGTACGGGTGTCTGGAGCGTTCTGGATCTTCAGCACGTGATCGGACGGCCCGGAGACCGTGCGGATCCACTGGTCGTAGGACGCTTCGAGATAGTCCTTCACTTCCTTGCCGGACATCTTTACCACCGAGAGCTGGTTCTCATACTGGTAGAGCGTGAACAGGTCGTTGAATACGAGTTTTCCCGCCTTGATGACTCCGCGCTGCGTCAGCGGAGCAGCGATCGACAGCTGCGCAGGTGCGCAGCCGAGGCTGACGGTATGGAGCAGGTTGAGGTAATCGCTCATGCCCGCGAAGGCGTCGCTGAGATTGAAGTCGGCCTTCAGTTCGCCCACTTCCTTGAGGGTGAAGGCCTTGACGGCTTCGTAATCCTTCTGGAAGGCTTTTCGCATCTCGGGGTCGGCGTTGTCCTTGTCGATGGCGATCAGACCGGATGAAACGGATTTGGAGACGACCTTGCCTTTCTTAATGCTGAGGCTCACGGTTCCGTGACCGAGATTGCGCGAATGACTGCCGGAGTTGAGCAGGGCGATCCTGCCGTTGTCCATCACGAAGGGACGGTGGTCATGGGCGCAGACCAGTACATCTACGCCTTTCAGGCTGTTGTACAGGTCCCTGCCTTGACTCTCCAGGACCGATCCGTCGCCGGGCCCCGTGCCGGAATGCACCGCCACGATGACGACCTGGGGCTTCTCCTTGGCGATCACCTTGTCCACATCCTGCTGCACGAGCGGGATCAGCGATTCGAAATGCATCCCGCTCCAGATGCCCTCGTCCAGCCAGGCCTTGATGTTGGCGTTGTTGTATCCGAGCACGGCGACCTTGAGCTTGTTTTTCTTCAGGATGGTATAGGAGGGGAAGTAGGTTTTACCGTCGTCATTGCGGATGGCGTTGCCGCCCAGGAAGGGAATGCCGTATCCTTTGATCTCGCGGGCTACCCTGTCATAGACGGGATGGCCCGTCTCGACGTCGTGGTTGCCCCATATGACGGCGTCGTAGTCCATGTAGTCCACCATCCTTGAAAACACGTGGGGGACACTGGTCTCCACATAGTTGTAGTAGTAGGCGGCGTTGTTGCCCTGGAGGAAATCCCCGGCGTCGAGGAGGACGACATTATCCTTTCCGACGGCCGTGCGGACACTGTCGACGTAATAATTGGCCGCCAGCATGGAATTCTGCGTGCGGTTGTCGACGTAGGTGGAATCGAAGTACGTTCCGTGAACGTCGTTGGTAGTAAGGACATGGAGCTGGTAGTCTCCGTCCTTGGGACCGCAGCAGGCGGCTGCCAGCAGGAGCGGAAGGATGAAGCGGATCACTTTGGTCATATGACAGGCAATTCTTTAAGAGTTCTAGAGGCTTAGGATGGGTCCGGCGGGTTCGCTCCGCTGCGTGCTGCCGGACCGGCGGCTGCCGGATGAGGCGCTGCTCTTGTGCGGGTGCCGGAAGGCGTCGAGGTTGAAAAGGACCGTAGCTTTGACCTGTGAACCGATGAAAGGTCCGATCTGGTCCTCGGTGCCGCGCCCTGCGGGCGTGATGAAATGTCCGATGGCGGAGAACCTGGTACCGATGAACTCGGACTTCAGCGGCTGCCAGTAGAGCTCAAGACGGTCATACCACGCGGGGACGCTCCTTCTTGTGAAGTAGAAATCCTCTCCCTTATAAACCGTGCCCGCATATGTGGCGGCCGAAGAATCGGAATAAACGCTGCTCATGTAAGTGTTGAGGTTGGCGCCGAAATAGTAGGTGTTCTCGAGCCCGAAGCCCCAGTGGCGGACATTGAAGATGACTTCGGCACCCATGGGGAAGTGCGGGGACTCGCCGACTTCCTCTCCGGATTCGTCATAGGCCGGCATCTTGTAGTCCAGCTGATATGTGGCGATGGGGCCGGCCTTGACCGAAAGTTCCTGCATGCCGAGCTTGGAACCGAAATCGACCTTGGCATAGGGATTGACCAGCGCGAAATCGACGTCGGCGCTGGCCAGGAGCGAACCGTTGGAGTGGGTATATGCGGCGGACCATCCCAACGATGCCCAGTCGACGGGATTGTAAATTCCGGAAGTAAACACCATCTCGCAGCCCACCCTGTCGACTCCGCGTACTCCCGCGATGTCCGCGGTGACCTCCGCCTTGAAACGGGGAGCGGAGTATTTGAACGTCACGCCTTCAAGGTTCGGATCGTAATAGCGGATGTCGTCGGCGAAAATGGCCCTGGTGTAATCCCCGTCAAGGATAGTCCTGGGAAGTATGCCGGCGTAGAAGTCCAGGATCCCGTCGCCTACGGATTTCTTGTAGTTGTAGTAGAAGAATATGTCCTTCATCAGGTCGAAGTTGCTCAGCTTGGACTGATGTTCCGCTTCGGAGTAAACTTCCACGGCCGTGGGGTTGGCGCCGAGATTCTTTGTGAGGTCGATACCGAGCGCCAGCCTGTGTGTCGTCCGCGCATCCTGGTCGAAACGCAGCACGGCGGAAGGCGAGAAACGGGCGACGTTGAAGGTTTCCGTCGCCATGAACAACTCTTCGCTGGCGCCGAACGACCTGAGGTCGAAGAAATACTGGAAGTCGATGTCATATTCGACCTTTACGGCATTCTCCTGAACGCGGCGGTCCTGCTGCTGCCTGCCGAGGAGCCCCGGGAGGTCCAGAAGTGACTGGGCTGAAGTCACCGATGCGGCAACAAGGAGCGCCGTCACGGAAAGAATAATGGGCTTTTTGTTCATAATGCCGGTGATTCTTATGAAGTTATATATTCAAGATGCTTAATTGCGTGCGTGCGTTGCATCTTTTTCCGTATTTTTGCAAAAACGACTGATCATATAATGCTGAAGCTCCAGACAATGGTCGAATGCGGGACAAGTCCCGTAAAGATGACATTCTCCGAAGGAATAGTGCTGCTTGGCAGCTGTTTTGCCGACAATGTCGGCGCCCGTATGGCCGAAGCCGGCTTTGACGTCTGCGTCAATCCTTTCGGCACGCTGTACAATCCGGTCTCGATCTCCGACGCGGCAGGCCGGCTGGAGAGCGGAGTCCCGTTCGGACCCGGGGACTGCGTGGAGATGGGGGCGGGAGCAGGCCTTGTCTGCTCGTTCCATCACCATACTTCCTTCGCCCGCCGAACCTCCGGGGAGTTTCTCGAAGCCGCGAATGCCTCACTTGCGGAGGCAAGTGCCAGGTGGCGTCGTGCCGGCCTGGTCATCCTGACACTCGGCACCGCATGGTGCTTCCGGCATATCGGGAGCGGGCAGGTGGTCGCCAACTGCCTCAAGCGGCCGGACCGCGAGTTTTCCCGTGAAAGGCTCTCCGTCGAGGAGACCGTTTCGATTCTCAAAGAACTCGTATCCCGCTTCCCGGAGAAGCGTTTCATTCTGACTGTCAGTCCAATCCGCCATATGGCGGACGGCGCTCACGGCAACCAGGCCAGCAAGTCCACCCTTCTGCTCGCTGCGGATTCCGTAGCCGACGGGAAGCGCATAGTCTATTTCCCCGCCTACGAAATCCAGATGGACGAACTGCGCGACTACCGTTTCTATGCCGAGGACATGGTCCATCCCAGCCCCCAGGCCGTCGATTACATCTGGGAGAGATTCTGCGACTTCGCGCTGCCGGACAGCGAGAGGCAGACCCTCCTGGACAATGTCAAGGCCTTCCGCCGCATGCAGCACAGGCCCTTGGCAAGGTAGGGGAGAGTCCCTTATTTCGCGTAAGCGACGGACCTGGTCTCACGGATGACGGTGATCTTCACCTGTCCGGGATAGGTCATCTCTTCCTGGATCTTCTGGGCGATGTCGGTGGAGAGGCGTGCAGCCTGCTCGTCGCTGACTTCTTCGGCTCCGACGATGACGCGGAGCTCCCTGCCGGCCTGGATGGCGTACGACTTGGTGACTCCCGGGTAGGACGCAGCCAGGTCTTCCATACCCTTCAGACGCTTGATGTACGACTCGATCACTTCGCGGCGGGCTCCCGGACGGGCGCCTGAGATGGCGTCGCCGACGAGCACGAGCGGGGCGATGATGGAGGTCATCTCGGTCTCCTCGTGGTGGGCTCCGATGGCATTGCAGATCTCGGGCTTTTCCTTGTACTGCTCGGCTATCTTCATGCCGAGGAGTGCGTGAGGCAGCTCAGGATCCTGCTCGGAGACCTTTCCGATATCATGCAGGAGTCCGGCGCGCTTGGCGAGCTTGGGGTTAAGCCCGAGCTCCGAAGCCATGATGGCGCAGATGTTGGCGACTTCGCGCGAGTGCTGGAGGAGGTTCTGTCCGTATGAGGAACGGTATTTCATTCGGCCGATGAGGCGTACGAGCTCCATGCTCATGCCGTGGATGCCTAGGTCTATGCAAGTACGTTTGCCGGTCTCGAGGATCTCGTCCTCGAGCTGCTTCTGGACCTTGGCGACCACTTCCTCGATGCGCGCGGGATGGATGCGGCCGTCGATGACGAGCTGATGGAGGGCCAGACGTGCGACCTCCCTGCGGACAGGGTCGAAAGCGGACAGGAGGATGGCGTCGGGGGTGTCGTCCACGACGATCTCCACTCCCGTGGCGGCCTCGAGAGCTCGGATGTTGCGGCCCTCGCGGCCGATGATGCGTCCCTTGATCTCGTCGTTCTCGATGGGGAAGGTGGTGACGGCGTTCTCGATGGCCGTTTCGGTAGCGGTACGCTGTATGGTATTGATTACGATGCGCTTGGCTTCCTTGGCGGCGTTCAGGCGCGCCTCGTCCATCGTATCGTTGATGTAGGCCTGGGCCTCGGTGCGGGCCTCCGCCTTCATGTTCTCCATGAGGACGTTCTTGGCTTCGGCGGCGCTCATGCCGGCGATGGCCTCGAGCTGGCGGTTGACCTGTGAGATGAGCTTGTCATACTCCTCGCCTTTCTTCTCGACGTTTTCGGTGCGGGCCTGGAGGCTCTGCTTGAGGGAATCGTTCTCCTTGATCTTGCGGGCGAGGTCCTCGTTCTTCTGGTTCAGGGAGTTCTCCTTCTGCTTCAGGCGGTTCTCGGCGTCCCTGAGCTGGTTGTTCTTCTCGCTGACGTACTGGTCATGCTCGCTCTTCAGCTGGAGGAAACGCTCCTTGGCCTGGTAGATCTTGTCTTTCTTGATGTTCTCGGCGTCGTTCTTGATCTTTTCGGCCTCGAGACGCGCCTGCTCGAGGATTTCCTCACGCTTGCCCTTGAGGGCCTGACGGCGGATGAATATGGAGACGGCCAGGGCGATTGCGGCGCCCAGTATTGCGGCCAATATGCAGTATACCAACATATATATGTGAATTTATATGGTTAATAAAATGTCTTTCCGTTCCGGCAAATACATGAGCCGGCGCATGTGTTGGAAGCATGCGCCGGCTGTGCGTGTATTGAAAAAAGCCGTTAGTCAGGTGTCAGAAAATCTTAATGATAAGATTTGAGCTCCGAACAAGTTCCGGCGTCCATCGTCCCGCTCGCGCGGAATCCCCGTAGGTCACCTTGGCCTGCCATCCCCCATTCGAGTTACCCGGTTCCGAGGAACTTGTTGTTTTCAGCACGGGGGACGAACGGCTACTTTTTATCGATGC
>JAEEGF012219129.1_pt1 | contig 21255 bp, 14 predicted proteins | sample 9134171 | NCBI WGS metagenome assembly JAEEGF01 (sample SAMN16246542, study PRJNA631951) | gut metagenome | biome: gut microbiome; feature: rumen; material: AP-attached | host: Bos | place: Iran: Karaj | collected 2018-10 | reverse complement strand
GGCAACAAATGATCAATTTTACGCATGGCGGTGGTGGCGTGGACATGTTTTGTCGCCAGCATGGCTTTGACTTGAGCATTGTCGACGTGGGCGTTGACTACGACCTGATCGGCGTGGAGGGTGTCATCAACCGCAAAATCGCCCGTGGCACACGCAATTTTCTGCATGAGCCCGCTATGAGCGAAGAGCAGTTCAACAGCACTGTCGAGGTGGGATGCGAACTGGTGGACGATTGCGCGAAAAAAGGATGCCAAATTCTGTCGGTTGGGGAGATGGGTATTGCTAACACTTCGCCATCAAGCATCTGGATGAGTCTTTTCGGCGATATACCGCTCGACGAGTGTATCGGTGCCGGAGCCGGACTCAGCAATCCCGGCATCGAGCACAAGTGCCAGGTTCTCAATGCGGCATTAAAGCATTACAACGAAACTATGGCGCCAAGCGACGTGAACGCCATCCGCTACTTTGGCGGCTTTGAGATGGTGGCGGCAATTGGGGCCATGCTGCGCGCTGCCGAGCAAGGAATGATAGTTCTTGTCGATGGCTTCATCATGACGGCATGTGCCATCGCTGCCATTCGCCTATATCCTGCCGCACAGGACTACATGATTTTTACCCATTGTGGCGACGAGAGTGGGCATCGAAGGATGCTTGATATTGTCGGTGCTGATCCTCTGCTCAACCTGGGCCTTCGCCTGGGCGAGGGCACAGGCGCGCTGTGTGCATTCCCCATCATCGACTCAGCCGTGCGAATGATTAACGAAATGAATAACTTCGACACGGCGAAAATCACCAAGTATTTCTAATTTTCATGTCTGGCAATAAATGTGCAACTAATGGCTAAAGGTTTTCTCATAGCGGCACCAACAAGTGGCTCGGGCAAGACGACTATAGCCCGCGGACTGATGTCACTTTTCACGGCAAAAGGCTATAAGGTCCAGCCGTTTAAGTGCGGCCCCGACTATATCGACACCAAGTTTCATGAGGCAGTGTGTGGCCGTCCAAGCATTAATCTCGACACATTCATGGCCTCGGCCGAGCATATACGCGAGCTGTACGATCACTATGGCTCTACTGCCGATGTGTGTGTGGTTGAGGGTATGATGGGGCTCTTCGACGGCTATGACCGCGATGCTGGCTCGTCGGCCGAGATTGCTCGTGTGCTTGACTTGCCTATAGTGCTGGTGGTTGATGCCCAGTCGGCAGCCTATTCGATGGCGGCGCTGATTTCGGGTTTTGTGAATTTCAGCGATGATGTGCGCATTGCCGGTGTGATATTCAATCGCGTTGGCTCGCCACGCCATTTCGCCATGCTCCAGCAAGTGTGCGACGACCTCAACGTTGAATGTTTCGGCTATCTTCCTAAGGATGCCGCACTTGAGCAAGGGTCGCGTTACTTGGGGCTGGATTTCAGTAGGACACCCGAAAATGAACGGTTGGTTGAGCTGCTTGAAAAGAACGTGAGGTGGCAACGGATTTTAGAAATTACTATGCATAACGCACAATGCAGAATTAATAATGCAGAATGTAATGAGAATCACACCACTCAGCGAACGCTGATTGCTCGCAATGCAGAGTCGTTTTCATTTATCTATCAAGAGAATATTGACTCACTTGATAATGTGGCGTTTTTCGACCCCGAGACCGATGTTCCATGCCTTGATGACGTGGCGCTGCTTTACTTGCCCGGCGGTTACCCTGAGAAGCATCTCGAGGCGCTTGTCAACGCCGAGGAGACGCGCCGTGCAATCAAGTACTATGCCGAGCACGGCGGGCGCATCATAGCAGAATGCGGTGGCATGATGTATCTGTGCGACAAGATTGTCACCGACGAGGGCGAGTTCCCCATGTGCGGTGTGCTTCCTCACGCGATTACCGCCCGTAAGACCGACCGCAAACTATCGCTCGGCTATCGTCGTTTCATGCTCGACGGCAAGGAGTATCGCGGCCACGAGTTCCATTATACCCAATTTCTGGGTGAAGCGCCCCAATCGGCGGCACAAGTGTTTAACGCCAAGGGCAAACTAGTGCCAACACCAGTAATTCGTTACAAAAACGTGCTTGCAAGCTACACTCATCTTTACAACATACAATGAAACAGATATTCACTAAAACAGGAGATAACGGCACCACCAGCCTGCGCGATGGCGTGAGAGTTGCCAAAGACGACCCCCGCATTAGTGCCAACGGGCAGATTGACCAGTTGAACGCCCACTTGGGCATTGTGCGCTCAATGCTTAAGGATGACGAGACTAAAGCTCAACTCATCCATGCCGTTCAGCGCGAACTGATGGTGGTCATGAGCCATATCGCGACACCAGAAGGTGGCGTCAATCCCCGCGAGTTGCACGCTGCCGACTTGTCGCAGCAATTGGAAGATGCCATTGACCGAGCTGACTACAAAGGCGGCTTTGTGGTTCCTGGCGGCGGGTCAACTCTTGCCGCGTTCATCCATCTGGCCCGCACGCAGACCCGCACCGTCGAGCGCACCTTGTGGGCTTTGAATCGTCAGTATCCAGTCGAAGAATCGATACTCGTGATGATGAACCGACTGTCGGACTATCTGTTTGTATTAGCCAACGAAAAAGAATGAGCAACGACAAGAAACCATTACATCCACTAATGATGGTGGGCACTGGCAGCGATGTGGGCAAGAGCGTGGTGGCTGCTGCCTTTTGCCGCATCTTCAAGCAAGACGGCTATAATCCGGCGCCTTTCAAGGCCCAGAACATGGCACTCAACTCATTTGCCACCCCCGACGGGCTTGAGATAGGCCGTGCTCAGGCTGTTCAGGCCGAAGCCGCCGGCATCCCCTGCCACACCGATATGAACCCGTTGTTGCTCAAGCCACAGAGCGACCACACGTCGCAAGTGGTGCTCCACGGCAAACCCATCGGCAACAAAAATGCCTACGACTATTGGCGCCGAGGCACTTCGGATATTGATTTCCGCGCCGAGGTCAATGCCGCCTTCGACCGCCTGGCATCGCGCTATAACCCTATTGTGATGGAAGGCGCCGGCAGTGTGTCGGAGATAAACTTGCGTGACACCGATCTCGTTAACCTTCCCATGGCCCGGCATGCCCATGCCGACGTGATTCTTGTGGGCGACATCGACCGTGGGGGTGTGTTTGCCTCGGTCTATGGCAGTATAGCGTTGCAGACTCCCGAAGACCGCCGGCTCATCAAAGGCATCATCATCAACAAGTTCCGTGGCGACATGAGGCTTTTTGACGACGGCAGGAGGATGCTCGAAGACATCTGCGGTGTGCCTGTGCTTGGCGTAATCCCTTATTTCAAAGATATTTACATCGAAGAAGAAGACAGCGTGGCGCTCGCCCGCAAGTCAATGCAGCTGCAACAAGGCAAAGTAAACGTGGCGGTTGTCATGCTCAGGCACTTGTCAAACTATACCGACTTCGATGCCCTTGAACGTGATCCACGTGTGCACTTGTTCTACACCAATAACACCGAGGATATCAAGAACGCCGACATCATCATTCTGCCTGGCACCAAGTCGACCTTGCACGACCTCTACGAGCTGCGCCGCAACGGATGTGCCCGAGCCATCATGCGGGCTCATCGCGATGGTGCCTCGGTGCTTGGCATCTGCGGTGGCTATCAGATGATGGGCATTGAGGTGCTTGACCCCAATCATATTGAAGGCGACATAGAGCGCCTGCCAGGTTTGGGATTATTGCCCACAAGTACAACAATCACCGAGGAGAAACAAACCCGCCAGGTCACAAGCCAGTATGGCCAGGGCTATGAGATACATCAGGGTGAAACTGTGCCTCATGGCGAGGCCAAGCCTTCACCACTGTTGCACCTTGATGATGGTCGCGACGACGGCTATGTAGTCGACGGCAAGTGCATGGGCACCTATGTGCATGGTATCCTCGACAATGCATCGTTTGTAGATTATCTCTTACGGCCGTTTGACGATAAGTTGAGCAAGGCGTCCTGCAGTTTCAACTATCAAGAATTCAAAGAGGAACAATACGACCGGCTCGCAGCTCATGTGCGGCAGTACGTCGATATGGAAAGAATTTATAAAATTCTCACCAACGATGATTGAAGGACACGGCGACGACCTGTATCAATACAGCGGTATCAAGATGAACTTCAGTTCCAACATTTATACTGGAACCGACTTGAGCGCACTATATTCGCACCTGAGCACATGCATGCAGGTGGTGAGTAGCTATCCTGAGCCGTCAGCAACATCGCTTGAGCGGATGATAGCCCATGAGTGTGGAATCAAGCCCGAAGAGGTGCTCGTGACCAGTGGTGCGGTCGATGCTATTTACCTTATTGCCCAAGCCTATCGCCACCTGGGCACCTGCAAGGTGATGACACCCACGTTTAGCGAGTATGAAGACGCTTGCCGAGTGTTTGGATATAAAGAATGCGACGATGCCGCCATGTGCTGGCTCTGTAACCCTAACAATCCCACGGGCAGCGTGATACCAGCTGGCGATGTGCTCGAAATCGCTAAGCGTTATCAGTTGCTCATCGTCGACCAATCCTACGAAGACTACACTCTCGAGAAGCTGCTGCGGCCTGCCGATGTGGTTGACCGTGAAGACATCATATTGCTGCACTCCATGACCAAGCGCTATGCTGTGCCAGGACTACGGCTGGGCTATGTCACCGCCGCGGCATCAATCATCAAGCGGCTGCGTGAGCAATATCGCCCTTGGGCAATCAATGCCTTGTCGCTCGAGGCAGGCAAGTGGCTTGTTGCTCACCAGTTAACCGCCATCCCTAATCTTGTTAAATACCTCGAGGAGACACAGCGCTTGCGCCGGGCGCTCAACGAGATTGAAGGCATCGAGACTTATGCTACCATGACCAACTTCTTCTTGTGCACCATAGCCCAGACTACTGCTGCCGACTTAAAGGGATATTTGGCTCATAAGCATGGTATCCTGATTCGTGACGCATCTAATTTCACGGGCCTCACACCGCATCATTTCCGCATCGCCGCTCAGTCGCCCGAGGCGAACGATGCTCTTGTCGAAGCCATTAAGCAGTTCACATCGCAATGGAGAAGTATTTAATGTTCATATTACCCCTGTTACTGGGCTACTTGCTCGACCTCATCTTTGGTGACCCAGAGCGCTTGCCGCACCCCATCGTGTGGTTTGGCAAGATGATTTCGTGGGGCGAGCATTGCCTCAACCGAGGGCGGCATCGCATGGCAAAAGGCGCGGTCATGAGCGTTGTTTACATCTTGCTGGTGTTCTTTGTGTTGTGGGGATTAATTAGAATTTTTCCAAACACGATATTGTGGTGCGTTCTCAATACCATCATCATCTTCTACTGCCTGGCAGGAACAACGCTTATCCGTGAGGTGCGAAATGTGTTTCTTGCTCTTGACGAGTCGCTTGAGGCTGGGCGCAAGCAGGTGGCGCGCATTGTGGGGCGCGACACGTCCGAGTTGACAGCTCAAGAGGTGCGCACTGCCGCCCTTGAGACGCTGGCCGAGAACCTGAGCGACGGTGTGATTGCGCCCCTGTTCTGGTTGGCTGTACTGGGAGTGCCTGGCATGGTAGCCTACAAGATGGTGAACACGCTCGACTCGATGATTGGCTACCGCACTGAGCGATATAAAGACTTTGGCTGCTGGGCTGCCCGCATCGACGACATAGCCAACTACATTCCAGCCCGATTGACCGCCGTGCTCATGGTGATAGCCTCGGGCAAGCCTAGCCTCTTGAAATTCGTGTGGCGCAATGGTCGCAAGCATGCCAGCCCCAATAGCGGATATCCCGAGGCTGCCCTTGCTGGTGCGCTCGATTGCCGCTTCGGTGGGCCTCATTATTACTTTGGCGAGCTCTTCGACAAGCCTTTCATCGGCGAAAACGAGCGAGACCTTACCACGGCCGACATGCGTAAGGCAGTTCGCATCAACCGCATCGCCGAAGTGATGATGATAGTGTTAGTGATAGTAGTTGCTGGTGTTGTTGCAGTAATCGCTTGATTATCAATATTGTGAAACCATCTACTTTTGCACTCACTTAGATTGATTGTTCATAGCACATGAAATTTCTTTTCGATTTAGACGGAACGGTTGCTCAGCAAGAAACTTTGCCTATCATTGCCCGTCATTTTGGCGCTGAGGCCGATATGGCACAACTCACCGAGCAGGCAGTGAGTGGCGCAGTGCCTTATGAGCAAAGCCTGAGAAATCGGGTCATGATGTTGCGAGACTGCTCGGTCAAGGAAGTGGCACAATTGCTTGCATCGGTTCCGTTTTACGAAAAGATTTACCAGTTCATAAGCGAACATAAGGCCCAATGTGCTGTTGTGACTAGCAATCTCGACTGTTGGTGCTCGTCGCTGATAAGTCGATTAGGGTGTCAAGGGTTTTGCTCACAAGCCATAACTTGCGATGATAGAGTAGTAGAAATTGCCAGCATCATCAAGAAAGAACTAATCGTAAATCATTTCAAAGAACAGGGCGAGATTGTGGTCTTCGTTGGCGACGGTCACAACGACCTCCAGGCCATGCAACATGCCCACATCGCCATCGCTGCTGGCCTCTCCAATCCTCCAGCCCCAAGCCTCATCCCAATAGCCCACCATATAGCCAAAGACCAACAATCCCTATATAACACCCTAATCAACCTTACTTTTTTTGCAGTTCGTGACATTTTATGACACAACAAGGTATTTTGAGACATCTCAAGTGCACGGAAATCAACGAGCCTTATGTCTTATTGTTTTTTATTTTGCAACTTCCCACTTCTATCAAGCGCACAATCTAAGAGAGATAACTGATTGATTTTCAAATATCATTAGTTATCTCTCTTTGATTTTCTGTCAACCTTTTGTCAAAAAAATCGTCTTGGAGGTATAGTTTTATTTAACGATTACAATTATATAGTTTATGTCCCATATATTTAAATTCAATAATATATTTGGAATACAAGAGATGAAAAATTGTTGATGGCTTTTTAACATAGAAAGAGACAGTTTTTTCTCATATCTGTCTGGGTAGGACAACCACAATGAACGCCAACTGCTCAGCAGCTGGCGTTTTTGTTTTTATAATGAAATATTCTCCCTTGAATAGCGTATTGTATTTGCAGATAAATAACGCCTATTCGCTGAAGAAGATAAGCTTTTAGTAAAAATTTTGCATCTTTTGGAGCTACATTTTTTGTACGGTTTCCCGCTTTTATATAACTTTGCTTGATTTTTTATAGCCTCTCCCCTCAAGGGAAGGGAAACTAGATTCCCCTGAGCGGGGATATCAATGTGGTAAAACCTTTCTCCTCCTCATGAGGAGGGGGGCGGGGGGAGGCCTGGCAACGAACTATAATTTATTAACTTGGGGCCTTTCGGGCCTCGCAAAACTTAATCATTATGATAAAAAAATTATTTACTCTCTTAACACTTGCACTCCTGGCAATGCCACTCGCCTGGGGTGGAGACTACTATCTTGTAGGTACCTTCAATAATTGGACAAAGGGTGATGCTTATAAGTTCTCTGATAATGGAACTGGAACCTACATACTTCCCAACAACGCCGACATCAACATCCCATTGCCCGACGATGGAAAAGCAAGGTTCAAGATTATAAATGATAACGGTCCCAGCGCTGAATGGACTTGGTATGGCTCCACTGGTGAATGTAATATTCACCACGCCCATCATGAAGACGTACCCACGATGGCTGGTGGTAATGACAATGACTTTATATTGCAAAGCTCCGGACTCACAGGTTTCTCATTCACATTAGACAATGGCAAACCCGAACTTACTGTCACCAGAGAGCCCAAGCTTTCCCTCAGGGGCAATTGGAATGATTGGGATAATTGGAACGAGGAACCCATGACACAGACCTCAACAGGCTGGACCATTTCAAAGACCAATAGTCAATGGCGACAGTTCGGCTTCGTGGATGAGTTCGGACAGTGGAGAGGCGGTCCTAGAGATACTGGTGATTTCTACGGAATTGATGGAAATAACTTGGGTAATTACTTTGACTTATGGACAAATGGTAAACAATTCAAGATAAATACTGATCAGATTTCTGACATCATTATCAATGTCACCTCAGATCTTTCACAAACGGTCATCGACAACAACACGGTAGATACCAAATCGCTGGCTGATATTGAGTCAAGTGGTGTTGTGGGCAAAACCTACATTGTAAATGAGCCTTTGCAGGTGGTGTATTTCAACTCTGACAAACACCTTGCTTTTGCACGTGACCTGACAGGAACCACCGTCACTTGCCCAGAAGGTAAAGTTGACTACATTACTGCTGTCGCTAAGGATCATACAGGTGACTGGATTCAGTACAACTGGGTGATGCTTGACTTTAGTGGTGTATCACAAGTGCCTTCGGGTCTTTTAAAAGGTAACATTCAAGGTGTCAAGGGTACCTACACAGATGGCAATAACTACACCATCGTGGTGGACGGAAGCGTTGAGCTCACGGTGACAGCAGGTACCGAATTTACTCCCAACGTCTACTGCCCTGCCAACTTCTACAGCAGCGACACTCAGTCGGGCTCCCAGGTCGTTAATGGTGCGCCTACCGAAACTACGGTCAACTACTGGCTCATGGCCCCGAAGCCGATGGAGGTCTTTACACTCAGTGGAGCATTGTATTATACTGGTGGTGGTTTTGCTGAAGGCTTCTATATGGAGAAGAAAATGCAAGACGCGACAACTGGTAAGTGGTTCAATCCAGCCGGCTTGAAGGGCGGTATCAGTCTTAACAAGGGTTACAATAGCACGAGCACCCCGAGTCTGACTGTGGGTCAGTCCTATCGCTTCCTCAGTGTGGCCAAGAAGAAAGCGTCAAAATCAGAGCCATCTTACGGTGCTCCACTCCGCGCCAGCAATTACTCACTTGAACCGGAGCCGGGCTCGAACCCCAACAACACCAACTTTGAAGCTTCGGCACTCGATCTGACTGGTGCCGAAGGCCAAATTGTCACCGCTGTGAACGATGTGAAGACTGGCAGTGATGTGGTGAGCGTGACCTACTGCGACTTGGCTGGCCGCGTGAGCCAGAAGCCCTTCGCAGGCGTGAACATCATCGTCACACGCTACAGCGACGGCACCGTCAAGACCACCAAGGCCATCAAGTAAAGCCTACCCGGCCTCCCCCCGGCCCCCTCCTCAAGAGGGGGAGAAGGAAGCCTCGAGAGTAGGGTTTAAGACAAAATCCCGCCTGGCTGAAAAATCGCCAAGCGGGATTTTTTTATGCTATCTGGTCTCCAAGCGAGGGGGAAGGACATGTGTATCAGCTACTTATTTTGGATATTATCGTGCTGTAAATAAGCTTTGCACAAATAGCTTCTTCGAAGCATCATTCATCTTCGATGAAATCGCTGAATAGTTACGACAAAAAGACAAAATCTTAAAAACTAAAAACTTGATCTATAGTTATTTAAAAATTGTCTTTATGTCTTTTTAGTCTTAAATATCGCCAACTTGACTATTTAAAGTGGACTCAATTGTTTTTATAGTTTCAGGTCGTCTTCGTTTTTGGGTGCGGGTGGATAGTCGAGGGTGTAGTGGAGGCCGCGCGACTCCTTGCGCTCCATGGCCTGTCGCATGACCAGGTAGCCGACGTTGATGATGTTGCGCAACTCGCAGATGCGTCGGCTGACGGTGCTAGTCTTGAACAGTTTCTCGGTCTCCTCGTAGAGGATGTCCAGGCGGTTCCAGGCACGGTGCAGACGCAGGTTGCTGCGCACGATGCCCACATAGTCGGCCATGATCTCGCCCACCTCTTTCTCGCTCTGGCTGATGAGCACCATCTCCTCGGGGTGGGTCGTGCCGGCATCGTTCCAGTCGGGAATGTCCTCGCGGTAGTCATAGTGGTCATGGTTGGCAATGGCATGCTTTGCTGCTGCCTCGGCATAGACGACCGCCTCGATGAGCGAGTTGCTGGCCAAGCGGTTGCCACCGTGCAGACCCGTGCAGGAACACTCGCCCACGGCATACAGGCGCTTGATGCTCGAGCAAGCGTTGAGGTCGACCTTGATGCCGCCGCACAGGTAGTGCGCAGCGGGCACCACGGGGATATATTCCTTGGTGATGTCAATGCCCAGGTCCAAGCAGTGCTTGTAGATGTTGGGGAAGTGGTGCTTGGTCTCCTCAGGGTCTTTATGCGTGACATCGAGGAAGACGTGGTCCTCACCGCGTTGCTTCATCTCGCTGTCGATGGCGCGTGCCACCACGTCGCGGGGTGCCAGCGACAGGCGCGGGTCATACTTCTGCATGAACTCCTCGCCGCCCAGATTGCGCAATACGCCGCCATAGCCACGCATGGCCTCGGTGATGAGGAAGGCAGGACGATCGCCCGGATGATAGAGCGCCGTGGGATGGAACTGGACAAACTCCATGTCCTTGACGGTACCCTTGGCGCGGTAGACCATGGCAATGCCGTCGCCCGTGGCGATGAGTGGGTTGGTGGTTGTGTGGTAGACCGCCCCGATACCGCCCGTGGCCATCAAAGTCACGCGCGACAAGAAGGTGTCGACCTTTCCCGTCTCCTCGTTGAGCACATAGGCGCCATAGCACTCAATGTCGCGTGTTCGTCGGGTGACAAAGCGTCCCAAATGGTGCTGGGTGAGGATTTCGACGGCGAAGTGGTGGTCAAAGATGTCAATGTTCTTGTTGGCCTTGACTGCCTCGACCAGCGATGACTGTATCTCGTGCCCCGTGTTGTCGGCATGGTGAAGGATGCGAAACTCGCTGTGGCCTCCCTCGCGGTGCAGGTCGAAGTCACCCTTCTCGTTCTTGTCAAAGTCAACGCCCCACGAGATGAGTGCCTTGATTTGGTCAGGTGCCTCGGTAACCACTTTCTTGACCGCCTCGGGGTCACTGAGCCAGTCGCCCGCCACCATGGTGTCGTGGATGTGCTTGTCGAAGTTATCGACCAACAGGTTGGTCACACTGGCCACACCGCCCTGTGCCAGGTCGGTGTTTGCCTCGTCGAGCGAACTCTTGCAGATGAGCGCTACGGTGCCTGTGTGTGCCACCTTGAGTGCGAAACTCATCCCAGCCACGCCCGAGCCGATGATGAGGTAATCATAATGACGTTTCATATCGTTATCAATTGAAGGCTAGATGTTCTAGAGATTCTAGAGTATCTAGATTTTCTAGACTATTGGTTGTTGACTGTTGTATCGGGTTGTGCTGACTCTGGCACAGGATTAACCTCGATTGAGTCATAATCAAGCGAGTCGGTGTCAAAGTATAGCGAGTCGGGCTCGTAGTTTTGCGAGCAATCTTGGTATTGTGCCGGGTCGATGTACTGCTTGGGTGGTCCAAAGCGACCATGAAGCGCCTGGAAAGCCGGGTCACTGAGCACCTTCTGCATGAACAGTCCACAAATGGGCAGTGCAGTCTTACTGCCTTGACCCAGAGCTCCAGTGCGGAAATGTATCTGGCGGTACTCACCGCCAACCCAAGCGCCACACACCAGTTTGGGGCTGACGCAGACAAACCATGCGTCGGCATGGCGATTGCTCGTGCCAGTCTTTCCACCGAAGTCGGTATCGTAGAGTGGCGCAGTCTTGTAACCGTTCATAGCCATCGATGTCCCACCGGCATCGGTACAGCCTGCCATGAGCATCTGCACCATGAGCCATGCGGCACGATAGGTCAGTGCCTGATGGTCATCGGGTCGCGCACGATAAATCTCATTGCCCTCGCGGTCTATGATATGAGTCACCAGCACAGGCGAGTGAGCACGCCCGTCATTCACGACAGTGCAGTAACTGTTGACCAGTTCAAGCAAGTTCACGTCACTCGATCCCAGCGATAGCGCCGGCGTGGCATCGAGCGGCGATGTGATGCCCATGTCACGTGCGGTTTGGGCCACCAGCGGCAGTCCTACCTCGTTGCCCACGCGCACAGCGACACTGTTGATGCTCTGGGCAAATGCTGCGCGCAGGGTAATGTCGGCACCGCTGAAGTGGCCGCTTGCATTGGTGGGGCGCCAGTGCTCCATCTCTCGTTTCTGCTCATTGAAGACCAGTGTGTCAATATAAGCGTCACGGCGTCGGACACAAGGTGTGAGTCCATGTTCCATGGCTGTGGCGTAGACAAAGAGTTTGAATGTGCTGCCAGGCTGATGCATGGCAGTCACCTTGTCATACTTCCATGTATCGAAGTCCACATCGCCCACCCACGCCTTGACGTGTCCGTTGGCAGGGTCCATGGCGATGAAACCCGTGTGCAGGAAGTGAAGCATATAGCGCACCGAGTCCATCGAACTCATTTCCATGTAGAGACTGTCGTTCTCATAGTCAAATAAGTGCACCTGATGTGGAAGGTTCATGTAATAATTTACCGAGTCGAGGTCGTTGGGGAAACGTGCAAGCAATGAGCGGTAAACATCGGTATTACGTGCCTTGTCTTCGACAAAATTGGGGATGGGTTGTCCCTGATCGTCAACCCAACAGTCTTGCTTGCCCCAGTGCTGGTCGAAGTTTTTCTGAACGATTTTCATCTTCTCGCTAACAGCCTGTTCGGCATACTGCTGCATGCGCATGTCGATGGTTGTGTAGATCTTGAGTCCGTCTCGGTTTAGGTCCATTCCGTGTTCGTCGCACCACTGGCTCAGTTCGGCAGCGACTGCCTGACGGAAGTACATTGCCGGCCCGTCATAGGCACTCTCGACCGAATAGTTCAGTTCGATGGGCAATGCCTGGAGCGAGTCGCACTCCTGCTGGGTGATATGTCCCAGTCGGCGCGTGTTGTCAAGTACGGTGTTACGTCGGCGCAGGCTATTCTTAGGATTCAGGCGCGGGTTGTAGGTACTAGTGGCCTTGAGGATGCCCACAAGCACAGCGCACTCCTGCTGGTTGAGCTCCAGGGGCGATTTGTCGAAGTAGGTCTTCGCGGCTGTCTTGATGCCATAGGCATTGCTACCAAAGTCGACTGTGTTTGCATACATCTCGAGGATTTGCTGCTTGGTGTACCACATTTCGAGTTTGGTAGCGGTAATCCACTCCTTGCTCTTCATGATGAGCATCTTCACGCCCGGGATATAGCCCAACAAACCAGTAGAATACTCGCGGGTGCGCAGCATGTTCTTGACCAACTGCTGCGACAATGTGCTGGCTCCGCGGGGCTTGCCGTGCAGAATCATGTCCTTGAGCGCGGCAGCAAATCCGCCGAAGTCAATGCCATGGTGGCTATAGAATCGTTCATCCTCGGTATCGATCAGGATGGTGAAGAACTGCGGATTGATGGAATCGTAGGGCACAGGGGTACGGTTCTCGTCAAAGTACTTACCAATCTCTGTGCCGTCGGCGCTGTAGATATAGCTTGCCACGGCTGTATTGGGGTGCATGATGCGGTCGGTACTGGGCGACTTGCCAAAGAGCCACAGGAAATTGATGTCTACGGCTATGAGATAAAGGATGAAACACACCACCATCGTAGCCAGTGCCACAAGCACCTTTCTCCACCAAGGCTTGCCACGATAAAGTCCCTTGTACCATGCCTTGAACCTGCGCCAGCCGCCGCGCACCTTGCGCCAGGCCATTACCAGCAAGTTCTCGTTATCTTTCGTTTCCATTTTTGCGCATTCGTTGTTATTAACCGACAAAGATAGTGATTTTAATTGAGAATGGAGAATTGAGAATGGAGAATTAAGGATTTTTGTTAGTTATTTGAATCTGGTTAGCGAATCAGGTAGTAGCATGCAAACGATTGCAGTGTGATTACACCTATTTGTCACATGCACATAATCAGGCGTTAAGCGATTGATAGGTAATTTTGCCGAAATTTTTCAAAAACTATGACCATCATCAAGAAAACATCACTCGCAATGTGCCTGTCACTGCTTTCTTTGACAGGTTTTTCACAAGGTTGGCCCGCCAACTATGGGGGCGTGATGCTGCAAGGTTTCTATTGGGGCAGCTACAATGAGACGAAATGGGAACAACTCACCAGCCAAGCCGATGAACTGGCTGCATTGTTTGACCTGATTTGGGTACCCAACTCGGGTCGCATCGATGCTACCGGCACGGAACCTAGCATGGGCTACATTCCCATGTACTGGCTCGACCACACCTCCTGCTTCGGCTCTGAGGCGCAGTTGCGCACCATGATTGAGGCCTATCGTCAGCGCGGTACCGGTGTGATGATGGATCTGGTTATCAACCACAAAAACGGCGAGACCAATTGGGTGGACTTTGCCAACGAGACCGTCACGGGCAGCACCTCGGGCCGCACTTTCTCGGTGCAGTGGGACAACGAGACCCACGCGCAGATTTGTAGCACCGATGAGTGCAACAGCAACGGTTACCACAGTACCGGTGCAGCCGACACTGGCGATGACTATGACTGCGCGCGCGACCTGGACCACACCAATGTCACCACGCAGCAGAATGTGCGCACCTATATGGACTTCCTGCTCAACGAGTTGGGTTACTCTGGTTTCCGCATCGACATGACCAAGGGCTACAGCCCCTACTACACCGGCAAGTACAACAACTGGTTGAAGCCCTGCTTCAGTGTGGGTGAATACTGGGACGGCAACGCCGACCTGTTGCGTGCCTGGCTTGAAGGTACGCGTTGGGGTGATCAGATTCAGAGCGCCACGTTTGATTACGCACTAAAGTACCGTCTCAACGATGCTTTCAATGGCGATTCGTTTAACGCTGGTGCGCTCGCCGACAAGGGCCTATGCGCCGATGTGACCTACAACCGCTGGGCGGTGACCTTTGTCGACAACCACGATACTGGTCAAGTGGGCAACCATTCGCGCATGTACAATGACAACCATGTGGAGGCCGCTAACGCCCTCATCCTCGTGTTGCCTGGCACGCCCAACATCTTCTGGAAGCACTATAAGGAGCACAAGACTGCCATTAGTAACATGATTAAAGGTCGTCGTGCGGCGGGCATCACCAACCAGAGTGCCATTACCGTGCAGGAGCAGAGCAATGGCGGCTACATCATTGAGACTCAGGGCAGTCACGGCAAGGCCTACCTGCAATTGGGCAACGCCACAAGCGAGGGCACCCCTGCGGGTTTCCAGTTGGTGCAGAGCGGCAATACCTACAAGTACTACGTGTCTACTGGCCTGAATTGGGCTAACAGCACAAAGGGTGGTGGCGGCATTGCTCCCAGCATTACCGCAACCGATGCCCCCAGCGGCAATGGCATCACCATCTTTGTCAAGGCCGATGATGCCGCCAGCACACACCTCTACGCTTGGGACAACAACGAGACCCCCATCGCAAAGAACTGGCCCGGTACCCCTATCCGCACCCTGCCGTTCTGCTATGTCGCTGGCGCCAAGTGGTATTACAAGACCTTTGATGTGAACACTGTCAATGTCATCTTCAACAACGGCACAGGCGGGAGCGACAATCAGACTGCAGACATCCGGTCAATCTCGACCAGCAGCTTCTTCACCTACAGCGCTCCCGATTACACCAAGTATCGCAATGTCACCTCTGCTGTCAAGCCCTACATCGGCTACGCCATTCCCGAACTGGCCGCCCCCATTGCCGGTCACACCTATTGCTATCTAGAGACCAGTGAGTATGCTGCTCCGCGCATCTATACCTGGGACAATGAGGGCACCGAGTGGTCGGGCAACTGGAACGGCACGAAGATGACGCTTGTGGGCACATCGCCTGTGACCGGCAACAAGGTGTGGCTGTGGGATGGCGGCACTCAGTCGCCCAACGGCATGCCCGATTACCTGGTGTTCAACAACGGCACCAACGGCGGCGCACAGACCGAGGATATGGACTTTGTCAATGGCGGCTACTACACATTGTATGGCTTGCTGGGTAGTGTCGAGCAGCCGACTGGCATTGTCGGCGACATTACCGGTGACGGCATGGTTGACATCGCCGATGTCAACGCAGTCATCAATGTGATGCTTGGAAAGAGTTCGGCAGTGGCCGATGTCACTGGCGACGGGCAGGTCGACATTGCTGACGTGAATGCCGTCATCAACAAGATGCTGGGGAAATAATAGGGGACTGTCTCACCCCCTGCCTCCTCACCATATGACATGATGAGGACATTGAAATATCCCTGAAGTACCCCAAAAAGTTGGGCGTTAAATACGTTTATAATTATCTATGATATTGAGCTCGGTATTGCACCGGGCTCATTCCTTTTTTAATCGGCCATGGGCCTTGAGTGTATAGGAAAAAACAAGAAAAACTAATAAATTTAGTTTTATTAACTAAAATAATTTGATTTATAACTAAAATATTTAGTTACTTTGCGTCGTGAAACTAAAAATAGCTGGAAAATGAAACAGTTGACACAAAAAGAAGAGGAGATCATGGAGCGGATGTGGGATCACGGTCCTATGCTGGTGCGTGAGTTGCAAGCCTGTTATGACGATCCCCGCCCCCATGTGAACACCTTGGCTACATTAATGAAAATATTGGAGGAAAAAGGCTTCTTGGGTCACAAAGCGATTACCGCCCGCTGCTTCCAGTATTTTGCGCGCATCAGCCGCGAGGAGTACCGCGGCGGCTCGTTGACCAACGTGGTCAACAAGTTCTTTGGCAAATCCTACCTGAGTGCCGTCTCGGCCCTTGTCAAGAGTGAGAAGGTCAGCGTGGAGGAACTGAAGGAACTCATCCGTGAAGTAGAACAAAACAACCAACAGTAAAGGTGGGTTCTATAAATTCCAAAAATGTTATGTTAAGGTTTTGGTCATGTTGTTAGTCTATCAAATCAAAGTAGGCCTTTGCCTCATCGCGTTCTATCTGCTGTGGAAGATGCTGCTCAGTCGCGAGACCTTCCACCGCTTCAACCGCGTGGCGTTGCTAGTGGCCCTGGCGCTCGCCTTGGTGCTGCCCTGGATCAGGCTCTCGCTGGATGCTCCAGCACCGGTCGCCCAGGGAATGGTCACGCTCGATGAGATCATTGTCGGGCAGGCCACTGCTACCCATGTTCACAAGATGCCCTGGTCATGGAATGCTATAAATGTGGTCACAGCTGTCTATTTTCTTGGAGTGGTCCTGGCTATCGTGTGGCTCCTGCATAGCCAATGGAACCTGCATCACTTGTTGAAAAAGGGCCGCAAGGAAGTGCTCGCCAATGGCACTACCCTGCATGTGCTTCCAGGTAACATAACTCCGTTCAGTTACTTCAGGCACATAGTGATCAATGAGCAAGATTATCGTGACAACGCGCATGAGATCCTTGTCCACGAGCAGGCTCACATCGGGTTGCGCCATTCCTGGGACATTGTGTTCATGGAGTTATTAACCCTGTTTCAATGGTGGAATCCTGCCGCCTGGCTGTTGTGCCGCGAGTTGAGACAGGTACACGAATATGAGGCCGATGAGGCCGTGCTTAACGAAGGCGTCGACGCTAAGCAGTACCAGTTGCTGCTGATAAGAAAGTCCGTTGGGAACCAGCTATTCTCGATGGCAAATAACTTCAATTATCAATCATTAAAAAAACGAATCCGTATGATGACGATTAACAAAAGCAGCCGATGGAAACGATTGCGTGCGCTGGCTGTAGTGCCAGTGATAGCATTAGCACTGTTGGCTTTTGCCAACCCGACAACTGATGAAACGTCTGTTCTGGCCAACAAATCGGTCAGTGCGTCCCCAACTCCTCAAGAATCAGAAGTGCAGTTGCCCGAAACCACCCCAGAACTGGTAGTAGTAGCCTACACTGAAGAGCAGGCACCCGAAGCCGATGGCACCAACAAGGAGAAAACTTATAACTCTGTGGAGCAGATGCCCGAGTTTCCCGGTGGTGAAGCCGCGCTAATGCAGTACTTGATGAAACACGTCCATTATCCGGCGAATGCCGCCAAGAATAAAATTGAAGGACGTGTGATTGTGCAGTTTGTCATAAAAAAGACCGGCGAAATCGGCGAAATTAAAGTCATTCGCTCGGTAGATGAAGAACTTGATGCCGAGGCAGTGCGCGTGGTCAAGACATTGCCCAATTTCACTCCTGGCCGTCAAAACGGCAAACCCGTAGCTGTGTGGTACACCCTACCCATTTCTTTCAAACTCCAGGGCAATCCGCAGACACCCAATTAATTTGACATCAACTCTTACAAAAGATATGGCACCGAGGTTTCCCGCCTTGGTGCTTGTTTTTTCATGTGACATGGGAGCTGTGGTTTTTAAAAAACCAAGTGTCTAACAAAAATTCTTATTTCTTTATTCTTTAAGTCTCAATTAAAAGTACTACCTTTGCAGCCTCAAAAGTTGAGACAGTGGAAAGATTTGGATAATCTTGTCTGCACTCGGCAATTCATGCCAGCATGACTGCGCTCGTTTGCACAAGATTTTGGCTGCTTGCAACCACTTGAAAAAAATGCTAAAATTGCGACAACCTGCTGACCCTATGCAGGTTTCCCCTTACCTTTTTAGCATTTTCCACTCATTTTATTCATCAGCACGGCAAGTATTGTTGTCGTGCAAAAAAGATTTGTTGGAAAATGAATTACTTATTCACATCTGAATCTGTATCTGAAGGGCATCCCGACAAGGTTGCCGACCAGATTAGTGACGCCATTCTGGACCAGTTCCTGGCCTACGACCCCTCGTCTAAGGTAGCTTGTGAGACACTAGTCACCACTGGCCAAGTGGTCATTGCTGGCGAGGTGAAGAGCCAGACCTATATCGACTTGATGCAGACGGCACGCCGCGTGATTAATCACATTGGCTACGATCGCAGCGAGCTGATGTTTGACGGCTCGGCATGCGGCGTGTTCAGCGCGCTGCATGAACAGAGTGGCGACATCAACCGCGGCGTGGAGCGCGAGGACCCCGAGCAGCAAGGAGCTGGCGATCAGGGCATGATGTTTGGCTATGCCTGCGACGAGACCGATGCATACATGCCTTTAACACTCAACCTGGCCCACCTTATTATGTATGAACTGGCGCAGATACGGCGCGAGAGCAAGTTGATGAGCTACTTGCGCCCCGACTCGAAGAGCCAGGTGACCGTTGAGTATGACGGCGAGACACACCGCCCCGTACGCATCCATACCATCGTGGTAAGTACGCAGCACGACGAGTTTATTCGTCCTGCTGATAAGAGCCGCGAGGCACAAGCCGAAGCCGACCGCCAGATGCTAGCTCGCATCAAGGACGATGTGCAAAACATCCTTTTGCCACGCGTCAAGGCACAACTCTCGCCTGATGTCCAAAAAATGTTTGACGACCAAGTCATCCTGCACGTGAACCCTACGGGCAAGTTTGTCATTGGCGGCCCAGCAGGTGACACAGGTCTGACTGGCCGAAAAATCATTGTCGACACCTATGGCGGCCATGGAGCGCATGGTGGCGGAGCCTTCAGCGGCAAGGACCCAAGCAAGGTGGACCGCAGTGCGGCTTATGCCGCTCGCCACATCGCCAAGAACGCCGTCGCCGCTGGCATTGCCAGCAAGATGCTGGTGCAAGTGGCCTACGCCATCGGCGAGGCACAGCCCGTGAGCTTCTATGTCAACACCTATGGCACGAGCCGCGTCAACCTGAGTGACGCGCAGATTGCCCAGAAGCTCAAGGAGATTTTTGACATGCGTCCCGCCGCCATCGAGCAACGTTTGCAGCTGCGCAAACCCATCTATGAGGAAACAGCAACCTACGGTCACATGGGGCGTGACGTACGCAAGGTGGTGAAGCACTTCCATAGCGACTATGAGGGAGATCGTAACATTGAGGTCGAACTGTTCACTTGGGAGAAGCTCGACTATGTCGACCGCCTGCGCGAAGCGTTTGGTTTATGAAAAAGATTTATCTATTGTGCGTGCTGGGGTTGCTAACCGCCCTTGCACCCGTGGTCAATAATATGTTTTCGCCTGCGATGCCCGCGATGGCTGCCGCCTTCGGGTGCGAACAGGCGAGTGTGCAGCTAGGCTTGACTGCAGCAATGCTGGGTCTAGCGCTGGGGCAACTGGTTATTGGGCCTTGGAGCGACCGCTCGGGTCGCCGCAAGCCACTATTGTGGTCACTGGCCCTACTTGTGGTGGCTTCGGTAGCTTGTGCATTGGCACCAGGCATCGCTTCTTTTGTCGCCCTGCGTGCGGTACAAGGATTGGCAGCTGGAGGCGGCATCGTCATCGCCCGCTCGGTGGCGACCGACATCAGCCACGGCACAGATTTGATCAAGACCTTAGCATTTATCAACGTGTTCAACGGCTTGGCCCCCATCGTCACCCCGATGGTAGGTGGCGCATTGACCTCAACGATGGGCTGGCAAGGCCCCATGGCGGGCATGCTTGTTGTAGCAGTCATCTTGCTGGTGGCCTGTCTATGGGTAAACGAGTCACTACCCGCCGAGCGCCGTGTGAGCCATGATTTGCACACTACCCTATTATTATATAAAGAGGTGTTGGGCAATCGTCCCTGCATTTACACTATTCTTCACCAGGGTGCAGCATTAGCTGTACTATTTGGAAACATCGCAGTCACACCGTTCCTGGTGACACACTATGGCTATGCTCCTTCGACAATTGGTTATGCGCTGGGTGCCAACGGAATTTTTACCGCCATAGGAGCCGGTGCCGCTGCCGCGATGGGAAGTGGCGAGCGCGGCATGCGTATCACATCGGCAGGACTGTTGTCATCTAGCATCGCTATGGCAGCAGCTCTGTCGGGTGACCTAGGGTTCTGGCCCTATGAGGTGTGCATTAGCGTGATGCTATTCTTTGTGGGCGTCACGTTGACCAGCAGCAGCGGCCATGCGATGGAGAGTGCTCGTCATCAGGCTGGCACTGCCAGCGCACTACTTGGGGCTGTGGGATTTATAGCCGGCGCCATCGTCGCCCCGCTGATGGGTCTAGGCAATATGCTCATCAGTGCCACTGTGGTTTATGCAGCCGCCGCTGCACTGACACATGTGTTCGGTCATCTGGCATTAGAGAGGAAGACCCACCCAACGAACCATGATGCCCAATTGTAAAAAAGTGTGGCGAGTTTAGCTTAATAAACATTATTTAACTATTGGCGATTAAACCAAAAACATGGTATATAATACATTGTATTTCAGCTGTTTGCCATGTATTTCCATCCAGAAATTTAATGATCTCAAACAAAAAAAATGAGGTATTGATTAAAATTTTTTTGGAAAAAAGTTTGCATGTTAAAAATTTGATATAATTTTGCAGCGGATTTCGGACGGAGATATCCGGAGTTCAAATTTAAGTTTGACTATAATTTAATTGTTTTATTTTTAATTTAAAAAAAAGAAATGAAAAAGTTAGTTTTATTACTTGCTGTTGTTTTTAGTGTATCTCTCTTCTCTTGCACTGGCA
>JAEEGF011527810.1_pt1 | contig 21257 bp, 14 predicted proteins | sample 9134171 | NCBI WGS metagenome assembly JAEEGF01 (sample SAMN16246542, study PRJNA631951) | gut metagenome | biome: gut microbiome; feature: rumen; material: AP-attached | host: Bos | place: Iran: Karaj | collected 2018-10 | reverse complement strand
GTGGCAATAGGGCAAGTCAAAGTACGACTACCGGCACTTTAAAACTTAATGCCAATACTTTTACGCGTACAGGATTCACCTTCATCGGTTGGAGCACAAACAGCGATGCTAGTAAACCAATGTATATCGATGAAGGCACCATTACTTCCTATTCAAGTTCACAAACTTTATATGCAGTTTGGGCCAAAAAACAAACCATTACATTCAATTTTACCAATATCTATGGATTAGAAATAATCGATGAAGATACTAATGTGGTCACCACCATCACTTCAAGCGGAGGAACTGCAGAGCTTGATGAATCATTCACCTACACCATTAGGGCCTTAAGGGCAACTCTGAACTCCGCCACCGTGTCTGCCGGATTTGGAGAAATCGGCTCAGTCTATAATTTAAACCTTGTCAATTTTACAGTAGAGCAAGGTGCAGCTACGCTTAACTTGATTGGTACGGCCATTCCGTCAATGCAAAGCTTTTCCGACGCCGACTGTGATTCTTTGTCAATTGGTCAAAACACATATTTATATGATACTCGTGATAGTAAAGTGTACGGTATTTCTCGTTTGGGAGATGGTCTATGCTGGATGACAACCGATCTCAATGTTGGTAGTACCAACGAATCCATCACGCTAACCAGTGCAGACACTGATATCTCAAATAATTTCGTCTTACCAATTGCCGAAACCCTTGGCAACAAGACTCAGTGGGGGACATATGATGAAAATGATAATTATGCTGTAGCACATATCTATTACCATAAAAATCATGATAAAAACTTATATGATTGGTATGCCGCAACCGGCGGAACCACCTATACAAGCAGCGCTGCCACAACCTCTATTTGCCCACTCGGATGGAAAATGCCTTCACGCAACCAATCAAATAATCTTTTAGATGTACTTGGTGAAACTGGTGATTCAACAAATATTGAAATCTTCACAAATCCACCATTAAACTTAACTAGTAGCTTATATGACTCAACTGTAAAAGTTGTACGTCTAAGCGATATTGCATATTGGACATTGGACGCTTTTTCAAAAGATTCAAAATACTACAGTTATTATTATGGTACTCATGAAAATACTATAGCAACTACGAGAGGCTATTATAAATTAAACGGGTTAGGCATACGTTGTGTTCATACTTCAAATACAGAAGCTGGTTTTGCTATTAATCTAGATGCTAATGGCGGAACAGCTAGTGTTAATTCTCTAAGCGGCACCGCCGACGAAATCATTGCTGATTTACCTAGACCAATTCGGAGTAACTACCATTTTCTAGGTTGGTATACCGAACCTAATGGCGGAGAAGAGATTAGTAATGTAAATATCGCAGCCGGCACCACCACCTACTATGCCTACTGGACACAAGAAATCCCAGCGATGCAGAATTTTACCGATGCAGATTGTGGATTACTCAGTATTGGCGAGAACAAAACTCTCTATGACACGCGAGATGATATCGAATACGAAGTCACCCGTCTAGGTGATGGTCTATGTTGGATGACAACCGATCTTCGTTTAGGGAGCACTACCGAATCTATGACTTTGACTAGTGCAGATACAGATACAACTAATGATTTTGTCTTACCAGTTGTTGAAACCAGTGAAACTAAAACCAAATGGGGAACATCCAATTCTACCGAAGGTCTTGACGTTGCACATGCCTACCAATATAGCGCCACTAAAAATGTTTATAACTGGTATACAGCTACAGCTGGAACTTCTTACGTAAATAATAGCTCCACCACTTCTATTTGCCCATTAGGTTGGAAATTGCCTACTAAGACACAAACAACCTCCTATATTAATATTGTTGGGGAAGCAGATCATTCAACAAATACAGCTATCATCTTAGGACCACCCCTAAACCTAACTAGCGGGCAATACATTTCTACTGATATGTCACTGTACGAATACGTACGTTATTGGACAGCTAGTGGCTTCATAAACACAAACAACGACACCAGCATTTATTATGGATATATATTCGGAATAGCAATCGGAACACCAAGTGATGAAATAAGAGTAGGTAGTGGCCTTCAGAAACAGCACGGGCTAGCTATGCGCTGCGTCCATACCTCAAATCAGTCATCTGGATTCACTATTAATTTAAATGCCAACGGCGGAACAGTCAATACTAGCACCTTAAGTGGCGATGCGAACACTATTATTAATAATCTACCTACCCCACAACGAGAAGGTTATTATACTACTGGTTGGTATACCGAACCTGATGGCGGTGAAGAAATCAGTAATGTAAATATTGCAGCCGGCACCACCACCTACTATGCTAGATGGGTAGAAATTGAACCTTATTCTATCACATTCAATTTCAGTGGCGCAAACAGTTTAATAATTCTCAGAAATGATGCCGTGGTTGACACAATTGAAGCCAGCGGTGATTCAACTATACTTTACGATTCTTATACATATACTATTCGAGCCGTAGGTGCAACGTTAAGCTCTGCCACCATCACATCGGGCGCAGGAACTATTGGCACTATTACTAATTCCAATGAAGTAACCTATACAGCTGGACCAGGAGTTGCCACTTTGAATTTTGTAGGCACCGCCATTACGGCTCTACAAGATTTTACCAATCAAAACTGTGGCTCTTTGCAATTCGAACAAATTACTACCGTCTATGACAAACGTGATGGTAAAACCTATGGTATTGCCCGTTTAAGTGATGGCGTTTGCTGGATGACATCCGATCTTCGTCTAGGAAGCACCGCCGAGTCAATGACTCTAACCAGCGCCGACACCGACACGTATAACGATTTCACTCTGCCAATAGTGGAAACCAACGAAACTAAAACTCAGTGGGGAACCACCAATTCCACCGAGGGTCTTGACGTCGCACACACCTATCAATATAGTGCTACTAAAAATGTATATAACTGGTATACTGCAACCGCCGGGACCACCTACACTAGTAACTCTGCTTACTACTCAATCTGTCCAAAAGGTTGGAGTTTGCCTACACGAACCCAAGCCACCGCCTATATTGAAGCTATGGGAGAAACTGATGGTACTACTAATACTGATATTATTAGGAATCCACCGCTGAGTCTTACCCAAGGATACTATAGTCCAACAGCCCTAACTACATATACTAACCGACTCTACTGGACGGCTACCGGATGGAGGAATTCAACTTCCGGTTATTACTTTGGCCATTATTTTGGCGAAAGAATTAGCTCTAATGTTTATTATGTCCAATCTTCTTATGGCTATCAAAAAATGAACGGTCTAGGTATCCGTTGTGTCAAAAATGCAACTTATTTAGTCAGTTTTGATGCTGATGGTGGTTCAGTCTATCCTAATAGTATGGTTTCCTCTAAAGCCTATATTCTCAATAATACACCGACTCCAACGCGCTATGGATACATCTTCGGTGGTTGGTATACGGAACAAGACGGTGAAGGTGAGTTATTGAGTAGTCTTACTCTTGCTCAAGGATACACTACCTTTTATGCCAAATGGGAAGAAGCAGATGAATATACCATTACCTTCAATTATAGTGGAGCTAGTAGTCTCATGATATTATACGATGACGCATTGATAGATACTATCAGTTCTAGCGGTGGCACAACTGATCTATACGAAACATTCACTTACACTATCAGGGCTGTAGGAGCCACATTAGATTCTGCCACTATCACAACTGGCGCAGGGACCATTGAAACAATTGGCGTCAATGAAGTAGAATATACGGTTGGCCAAGGAAGTGCCACGCTAAATCTAGTCGGTACAGTTATTCCAGCCATGCAAAACCTTGCATCCTCATCCTGTACTACCACAGAAAGCTACGTTTATGACAATCGTGACGGAAAAGTCTATTCCATAGTCAGACAAGCCGACAATTTATGCTGGATGACACAAAATCTCGATTTAAATATTGGTGGTTCTGGCACAGTAACCCTAACCTCCGACAACACCAACCTTACCACCGCCGGTTCAGGTATTTATACGGATGGGTATACCACAAATAATAATCTAATCACCTGGACACCTGTCTCAACTGCAATCACTGGCAGGGCCAAAATACAAGGCAATAGTAATTTAACTGCCGGATTTGACAACAGTTCGAATGGTCATAATATACCATATTCTGCTGAAGGTGGGAGCGTCTATGTTTATACTTCAAACAGCACTAGCAAAGACACAATTTATAATTCACTATCAGAATGCGTGAATGCAAGCCATACAGCTGCTGAATGTGCTCATTATCAAATTGGTAACTATTATAACTGGTCAGCAGCAGTAGCCAGTAATAATTCCTCTACTCTCACCACCAATGGAGCTACCGCCGCTAATGATATTTGTCCAGCAGGCTGGCGACTTCCAAAAGGCAAAGAAAACAATGTTTCTAGCGCTACAACACGAGAATTCGGTGAATTGTTCCGGGTGTCTGGAATTACCGATACCCTTGCGGCAACCACCTATGCCACCGACGGGTTCAACAATATTAGAACTGCGCCTCTATACTTCGTTCGCGGTGGTTGGATCACCGAAATCTACCTCTCCGATTTGGGTGTTACTGGAGATTATTTATCTAGTACTGTGATGAGTGACACTGCCACCTATAGCGGAGATATGGACGGAAGCACTGGCATAGAATCAAATTATAACCTTTATCGCTATGTTGGAGCCAACGTTCGCTGCGTCACCCCGTAACTAAAAACAAGAAAAATCCCCGAGAGAATCGGGGATTTTTTTACTAGGATTTTTTAGGAGTTAGGGGCTGCGAAACAATTGCAGACAAAACACCATCAGGTTTACGATGGACGTAAATGCAGTAGTTGTTCACTCCCACAAATCCGGCAATAATCTCTTCCGAAATGTTTGAACGCAAAACAAAATTATTTCGCGCTCCCATGGAGAAGTCGGCCGTCAAAATGTCTTCGTGCTTTAGATAGTCTTCCGCTAAACGCTTAATTTTTTGACTCTCGGAAAGCTTGGCAATCACTAGAATTGGCTTCTCATTGATTACCGTAAAAAGCACCGCATCATCCTCAGCGCCGCTAACATGGAGTTCCATGCCCTCATCGGCATAGAACAGACTACGACGGCAGTCGATACGCTCAAACGTACCACCACCGAGGCTGGCATTTTTATGATTGGGAGTTTTCGTACTAATCTCGTAAAGAGATTTTAAAGTTCCACAATCATGCCAGTCAAAGTTGCCTACGGAAACCCGCAGATTGTCAAGACTGTCCATCAATTCATCAGTTGAAATACCCTTGTAAGAATGCCCGGTAAACAGCTTATTGATCGTATAAGCTCGCCAGACATTGATGCCAGTGTTGCAAGCCGAGTTACCCTGGCGCATAATCTTATCCGCCAAGATTCGATCAGGCTTTTCCACAAAAGATGTCACCTGATAGCAAGGACCATAGTCTTCCTGATAAATGGCATGACCACAACCCATGGCCGTCACGATATCATTGATTTTTACACCAATGATTACCGCGTCATCACTTTCGTCGACCTGGAAATAGGCCGCCTTAATTGTATCTCTAAAATCTTCATTGGCTGAGAGATACTGGTCAGAAGGAGTGCTAATCACAACAGCATCTTTATCTAAAAGATAAATGCACTGCGTGGCATAAATCATCGCTCCGGCATAACCCAGATTTGGGTCAATTTGAACGATGTTTTGGGAAAGAATTCCCCTCGAAAGACACTGCTTTTTAGCGAGAGCAGTCTGATTCTCATCAGTAGTGATGACAATCATATGAGTGCGTTTGATACTGAGAGAAGCAAAGTTCTCTATTACAGCCTGGATAAAAGTGTTTTTCTTATCCAGCTGGCAGAATTGCTTGGGGCAACCAGGATGACTGATCGGAAAAAGACGTGTACCTTTTCCACCAGCGATGATGGCGACCCAAAGATGTTCCATGTCCATAATCCACCTCCTAGAATGTTAATGTGCAAAAAAGTCTGCCTTATATCGGCATCTGTCAAGTATTATACAATTTTTAACCATAAAAGTCAATATTATAACACAAAAAATCGTTCTATGCTATAATTAATATATGACCAAAATCGCTAGGTTTAAAAAGCGTTTTTATTTCGTCGCGGCGAAATATTTTCGGTATTTTGCCAACCGTGCCTTTAAGAGATGGCAACCAAGAGTTATTGCAGTGACCGGTTCAGCCGGCAAAACCACTGTAATGACCATGCTTGAGCACGAAATGGGGAAGAACGCACACTATTCGCACAACGCCAACTCGGCTTTTGGCATTCCTTTTGATATGCTTGGTCTGCGAGGCATTAGGGGCACTAAACTCAAATGGATTTGGCTGTTTATTGCGGCGCCATTTAAAGGTTTATTCTACCGTCACAGAGAGAAGTTTTATGTAGTTGAAATCGACGGCGAAAGGCCACATGAAGCCGAATTCTTGGCCGAATGGCTGAAACCAGAAGTCACCATCTGGGTATCGATTGGTCTTTCTCACGCAGTTCAATTTGAAAAAGTCGTCGAAAACGGCGAATTTGACACTTTAAGCGACGCTATCACCGCCGAATTTGCCAATTTACCAGCCAACACCAGTAAAAGAGTCTACATTGACGCCGATTCTAAACTGATGGTAGAGGCCACTAATAAAATTAAAGCCAAAGTAGTCCCAATCAAGAAATCCTTGATGCGTAAATATGTGGTTTATCCAGACTCTACAGATTTCACTTACGGTGATACAACCTTCCACTTTAACCATCCAGAGCCAAAAGATATCGCCTTCGGTCTTTTTGTAATTCAAGACCTAATGAAATATTTAAAACTACCATTTAATCCAGATTTTTCCAATATTAAAATGGCACCCGGTCGTAGCTCTTATTTCAAAGGTAAAAAGGGAATTGATATCGTCGATAGCAGCTACAACGCTCACATGATTTCAGTAGCCTCAATTCTTGATATGGCTAAACGCATGCACGCCGAACGCAAATGGCTGATTATCGGCGACATCGTCGACCAAGGTTCACTCGAAAGCGAAGAGCACAAAAAACTCGCCAAACTCATTGCTGATGTCAAGCCAAATCGCGTAGTCTTAGTAGGGCATCGTACTAAAGAATATACCGCGCCTGAACTCAAAAAACTCGGCGTTTCCGCGGTGGCCACTACCGATCCACGAAAAGCCTTGGCTTACATTGAGAAGAACATTACCGGCAAGGAAACTTTGATTTTTAAGGGTAGCCAATACCTTGAATGGATTATTGAGAAATTGTTAGCCAATCCAAAAGATGCCAAGAAACTTTGTCGTCGCGAAAAAGCTGCCGTGGCCAGACGTAAAAGCTGGGGGTTAGACTCATGAGCGAGAAGGTGGATCTTTACATCGTACATGGCTGGAGCTATACCATTGAACCGTGGCGCACCACCTTGGGGCTTTTAAGAGAGACTGGCCTAAAAGTTAAGGTTTTGAAGGTGCCTGGTCTCACGGAACCAAGTGATAAAATCTACACGATTGATGATTATGTTGAATGGGTGGACAAGGAAATCCCAGAGGGTGCTATTGCGTTAGGCCACAGCAACGGTGGTAGAATCCTTCTTAATCTTTGCGCCAAAAAACCAGACAAACTAAAGTATTTAATATTGCTGGATTCGGCCGGAATTTATGAACCATCCGCCAAGAAAAAGATTGTCGCTAGTCTTGCTAAAATTGGCAAACCCCTCAAGAAAATCCCTGCACTAGATAAAGTTTTCCACAAGATAACTGGCACCACCGATTATTCTAGAGCTCCCGAAAACATGAAGATAACACTCAGCAATATGCTTGAATCTGACAAAAATTTGAAATTCGATACAATCACTACTAAAACCTATATTCTTTGGGGCAAAAAAGATACCGTCACCCCACCAAGGCAAGCTACTAAGATTTATGAAGGTTTGCCAAATGCCGAGCTTAAATTCTACGCTCGCTGGACTCACGCACCATATATTTCTAATCCAGAAGAGCTCGCTAAAGCCTTGATTACTTTAGTCGAAAGGATGAAACAGTGAAGAAACATTACTTTTTAGGTACGGCGGCGGATTTTAGTAAAGAAGAACGCATCAAAATGCGAAAAGGCCACGGTGCCAAACAAGATTCTCTTGCACTTCACGATTATCTTTGCCGAGAATACGGCGGCAAGCAAACGTTAATCACCAGAAACGGCCGTTCGGCCATTGCTGCTGGTCTTACTTATTACTTAAAAGACTTCCTCGGTCAAAAAGACGGCGAAATTATTATTAATGGCTTCACTTGTTATGCCGTAGTGCAGGGAATTGAGGCCGCCGGCTTCACGCCAGTTTATGCAGATATTAGCAAAAAAGACCTAAATTTCACTATCGAAACTCTAGAAAAAGTCGTCACAAAGAAAACTCGCGCCGTCATGGTCCAAAACACCTTTGGCAACATGGTAGATATTGTTGAAATCAAGAAGTTTTGCAAAAAACACAGTCTGATTTTGATTGAAGATCTAGCTCACTGCGTAGGTCGCGTCTATCCGGATGGACGCGAAGCTGGCACCGTAGGCGAATTAGCCGTTTTCTCCTTTGGTAAAGAAAAATCCATCGACACTATTAACGGTGGCGCCGTAGTTTTTCGCGACGCTAAAATGCCTTTGCCACCTGAACTGCAAGGCGAAGCGGTAAATGATGAAGAATTCCGCGCTCGCATCTATCCAACTATCGGCATGTTCTACCGTGCTCTGTCATATGTGAAGTTAAATAGCCTCTTCATGAGCCTAATGCTCAAAATCGGCTGGGTCAAAAAATCCGCCGACGCTGATGTAGATTTCAAGGAAAACAAACTCAGCAATTTTCAAGCCAAAGTTGCTCTGGAGCGCTTAAAAAAGCGCCACGAAATCGGCAAAAAGCCTCTGCGCGAGTTTTATCTAGTACGCTACCGAGATGAAGTTTTGAAAAAATTCCACAAAGCCGGCTACTATTTTGACGGTTTTTGGTACGAAAGACCAGTCTCACCGGAACGCTACTATAAAAAAGTCCATTTTGACGAGAAAAAATGTCCGGTCGCCGTGGAAGTCAGCCAAAAAATCGTTAATATCCCGACCTATTACAGCAAAAAAGAGCTCGAAAAAGCTCACCAAATCGTAAAGGAGTATTTAGATGAGTCCTGAAAACTGGCAAAAAGTTGTCAAAAAATACCCTGAAGCTAATTTTTTGCAATCACCTGAATATGCTAAGATAAATGAGCTCCTTGGCGACAAGGTAATTTTTGGAGATTTTGGCGATACTGCTCACGCACTAATGATTGTTCGAAGCGCCAAACGCGGACGCTATCTAGAAATCCCTTGCGGCCCGTTGATGGATTGGACCGATACTAAAACCGTCAAACAAATCTTTAAGAAAATCGCTGAAACTGGCAAGAAAGAAAAATGTTCGTTTGTAAGAGTCAGGCCACAGCTAAATGCCACTGAGAAAAATCTAAACCTACTTGCTAAACTCGGCCTCAAAAAATCGCCGATGCATCTCGCCGCCGAGCACACCGTAATGGTGGATTTAAAATGTTCCGAAGAAGAAATGCTAGCCAGGATGCGCCGCCAAACTCGTTACGAAGTCAGACGAGCCGACAAACTCGGCATCACTGTAGAAAAGAACAACTCCGAGGAGCTATTTAAAGAGTTTCACAAAGTCCAAGTTGAAACGGCTAAAAGACAAGGTTTCATCCCGCCAAATCTCAAGACCTTGCTTGCCGAAAAAGAAGCCTTCGGCGGCCAAATTTGGATTTATGTAGCCAGAAACACCGAGAAAAAACCAATTGCCTACGGGCTCATTATTGGTAACGGCCGCGAAGCAGACTACTACGAAGCCGCCTCTACTGATCTCAACCGCAAATTGCCTGGCGCCTACGCTCTTCTTTGGCAAGCCATGCGTGATTTGAAAGCTTTAGGCTACGAAAGATTCAACCTCTGGGGCATCGCACCAGCCGGACAACCGAACCATCGTTATGCCGGCGTCACCACTTTTAAAACTGGCTTCGGCGGGGAAGTCATTGAATACGTTCCGGCTCACGATTTAGTACTTTCTAAACTCGGTTATTTCAAAGATTATGTCGTCGAGAGCGTACGCAAGAAAAAGAGGCACCTATGAGAATAGACGACGTAAAAAACCGCGAAGAGTGGGACGCTTTTATAAAATCACATCAGGAAGCCAACTTCCTGCAATCTTGGGATTTTTATGAGTTCCATTTAAAACGTGACAAAAAGGTCGTCCGAAGAGCAGTATTTGAAGACGATAAAATCGTCGCTGCCTACGCCGGCGTAGTGGAAACGGCTAAGCGCGGTACCTATCTTGCCATTGCCGGCGGCCCAATTATGGACTGGAAAGATGGCAAGTTAGTCAAAATGGTCTTTGACGACATTGAGTCAGAAGGGAAAAAGCTAAACTGCGTTTTTGTTAGAGTCCGCCCGCAGCTCGAACTATCCGACAAATCACTAAACTTAATGAAAAAACTCGGCCTAAAAAAGGCCCCGATGTATTTATCCGTAGAATACGCCGGTATTTTAAATCTTAACAAATCCGAAGAAGAAATCCTCGCCGAAGCTTCACAAGGCTTCCGAAGAAAACTCAGAAAAGCCGAGAAAAACGACATTGAAATCACTGCCGACACAAGCGACACAAGTATCAAGGAGTTCTGCAAACTCGAAAAGAAGCACGCCGAAAGGCAAAAATACGTTGCTTTCTCAACTAGCTTTCTAACTAAGCAGTTCGAAGCTTTCCGCGAACACGACGAAATCTTGATCTATACCGCCAAGAAAGACGGCGAAATCTTAGCTCAGAATTTCATGATTTTCTACGGTCCAGAAGCCAGCTACCATTATGGCGTATCGTCCGACCTCGGCACCAAATACTCCGCCGCACCACTTCTTCACCTAGCCGCTATGGCAGAAGCTAGAAAGCGCGGTTGCATTAGATACAACCTGTGGGGCATCGTCGGCACCGACGAGACTTCACACCGTTTCTTCGGCGTTTCCGAATTCAAACGCTCGTTTGGCTGTGAAGAATTAAAATACACCCCGGCACATGATCTCATTTTAAAACCAGCTAAATACCAAATCACCAAACTTGTCGAAACTACCCGCAAAAAACTCCGCCACGTTTAATAATGTGGTATAATAAGCATAAGTAATATAAGGATTTTTATGGCAAAGATTAATCGTAGATTTATTGACAAGCACTGGCTTGTGTTTATCGTTCGTGGTGGGCTAGCGATGATTTTTGGGTTCTTGATGCTCTTTGGTGGGCTAACCAACCTCGAATCCGTCGTCGCCACCATCAGTATTTTCTTACTGGTGATGGGTATTATCGACGCCACCAGCGCGCTTTATAACTCATCCAAAAAACATGGCTGGGTTAACTCGGTAATCGACGCCTTAATCGATGTTGTTGCAGCCTTGGCGCTCCTCTTCTATGCTAAAAACGACTTAGTCAACAGCCTCATTATCATTGCTGCCTACACCTTCATCTCGGGCATTATCGACGTCTTCCACGGCTTTTTATCCACCGTCGACCCAACCGACCGCTTCATTCGCATTCTTGCTGGTGTCGTCGGCTGCGTGATGGGATTCGTCATTCTAAATGCCGGCAGCTTCGAACTAATGACCTTCATCCGCTTCTTCGGCGTTTATCTATTAATTGTTGGCATCACCAGCATGATTTATGGTGTCCACAACCGTTCACAAAATGTGGAAGACAAAATCGCTCGTAGCGAAGCCGCTAAGAAAAAAGTTGCCAAAAAATCCGCGAAAAAACATACTCGCAAAAAATAATATCATACTCGACGTTTTAACAGATAAGTTTTAGATTATACTTTGATGTTTTTGAACTATACTTGTGATATAATAAAGTCTTAAGGAGGCTTATGAAAGCTGTTAAAAAAGCTATTATTACTGACGCTGGGTTTGCCAGCCGTTATTTACCGATTACCAAAACTATTCCTAAGGCGATGATTCCAATTGGTGCGAAACCAGTGATGCAACTTTGCGTGGAAGAATGTGTCGAAGCGGGCATTGAAGAAATCATTATTGTGGCCACACCAAACACCATGTCGCGCCAAATCTACGATGATTATTTCCATAGCAAATCCGACAACGTCAAGGCTCTACTTGAAAAGCAAGGCAAGTCCGAGCGTTTCGAACCAGTGCAAGAAGTACTCAACTTCCCAAAAATCACCGTCATTGAACAAGATCCAACTCTACCTTATGGCAATGGTTCGCCAATTGTTTCTGCAAAGAAATATGTCGAAAACGAAGACGCCTTTGCCGTCTTATACTCTGATGATTTGATTCTTGGCGAAAGTGACGTCAAAGTTTTGATTGATACCTACAACCAGCATCCAGAAGCCAAGGCTGTCATCGCCGCTCAAGAGATGCCAGAAAAAGTTTGGAATAAATACGGCATGATCGCTCTAAAAGAAAACGGCACCCTCTCGCACATCGTCGAGAAACCAAAGACTCCTGACTTGTCACCAAGTAATCTCACCAGTTACGGGCGATATCTCTTAACGCCAGAAGTATTCGACTACTTGATTCCATCTAACACCGGTCTCGATGGCGAGCTTTGGACTGTTGACGCTATTACCAAACTAGCTGAAAAAGGCGACGTAGTAGTAGCTAGAAGCGCCGGTAAATGGATTACCACCGGCGACCCGAAAAACTACTTTATGGCGCACCTTGAATATGTATTACGCAATTCAGACTACGCCGACGACGTGCGCAAATTTGTTGCCGAATATTAATATGTTATAATAAAACTAAGGAGAAATAAAATATGAACATGGCAGAATGGATTTTAGTAGCAATACTTAGCGTCACGCTCTTTATCTTCCTGGTGGTCGCCATCATCTTGATGGTCAAACTATTCGGGTTGGTAGACGAAGCGAAAAAAGTCGCAATCAAAGGGCAAGACATTGCCGACAGCGCCAATGGCGTGGTGTCAAACGTCAAAGGTTTGACCTCAGTTGGTGGGACAGTAGAAATGTTCGTGGATAAATATATTAACCCGAAACTAAAAGAAACTTTAAAAGAAAAAAAGGAGAAGAAAAATGACTGAGGACAAAAAAGGTAGCGGAGCTGGTAAGTTTTTCCTAGGTGCAGCACTTGGCGCAATTGCCGGAGCCATCGCCGGAAAATTCATCCATGCCAACACAGACGATGATGATGACGAATGCGACTGCGAATGTGGCGAAGAATGTAAATGTGGCGACAAATGTGAATGTGACAAAGAAGAAGTGAAAGAAGAAAAGAAGGAAGAGAAGAAAGAAGAGAAAAAGGCTGAGAAAAAAGAAGAAAAGAAAGCCGAAAAGAAATAGTTTTTAGAAGCGGCGCTTCGAGAGGAGCGTCGCTTTTTGTGCTATAATGTTTTTATATGAGTGTGAAGCTGAAACCGAGTGACTTTGTGCATCTGCACAATCATACACATTATTCTTTGTTAGATGGTTTAACTAAGGTGCCAGAACTGGTGCAGTTTGTCAAAGAGCAGGGCATGGAAGCCGTCGCGGTCACTGACCACGGCACTATGTCGGGGCTGGTGGAACTTTATAAAGAATGTAACGCGGCGGGGATTAAACCGCTGCTCGGGCTTGAGGCGTATGTGGCGGCGCGCAAGATGACGGACAAGGACCCGGCGCACGACAAGCAGAGATTTCACATTACTCTGATTGCGATGAATAACAAGGGTTTTGAGAACCTTTGTCGGATTATGAGCAATGCTGAGGAACACGGCAAATATTATAAGCCGCGGACTGACCACGATGAACTGAAAAAATATAACGAAGGTTTGATTTGTTTGTCCGGCTGTATGGGCTCGGAAATTTCCGAAGCTATTCGCGCCGACGACGATAAAAGGGCTCTGGAGTTAATTGATTGGTATCGTAACGTCTTCAAAGACCGCTTTTATCTCGAAATGCAAGATCACGGCCATCCGAAATCTTCCACTCACTCGGCCGAACAGAAAAAAGTCAACGATTGGCATATGGCGCACGCCAAAGAGCTCGGTTTGCCTCTCGTGGTAACTTGTGATGCACACTATTTGAAGCACGAGGACCAAGATGCGCACGAAGTGTTACTTTGTATCGGCACCGCCTCAAACTTGTCCGACCCGAACCGGATGACTTTGAAAGATTTTGACTTGCATGTCATTTCGGCGCAGGAAATTATTGACCATTGGCAAGATACTTGCCCTGAAGCAGTTCTAAACACCAAGAAAATCGCCGACCGCTGCAATGTCGATTTACAGCTCGGGCGCATTTTGATTCCAAAATTCCCGGTGCCAAAAGGAGAAGACGAAAAAACTTTTCTAGATAAATTGGTTTTTCAAGGTTTAGTCTACCGCTATGGCGGAAAGAAACTCGAAGAAACCACTCATCTTGCGATTAAAGAATGTCGTAAAATTTTGGAAAAAGTAGATGAGGAACGCGACAGTCTACATAAGATTTTGCCACGTATTGATTATGAATTATCTGTAGTGGATAAAATGGGATACAATGGTTATTTCTTAATCGTGCAAGACTTTATCAACTGGGGTAAATCACAAAGAATTGTCTATGGTCCAGGGCGTGGCTCTGCTGCCGGCTCAATTCTAGCCTATGCACTACGTATTACCGAACTAGATCCGTTAAAATATGATTTACTCTTTGAGCGGTTCTTAAATCCAGACCGTATTTCTATGCCGGATATCGATACTGATATCCAAGATACTCGTCGCGATGAGGTAATTGAATATTGTTCACATAAATATGGTTTTGACCGGGTGTCTAACATCGCCACCTTTGGTAAAATGATGGCTAAAAACGCCGTGCGCGATGTAGCGCGGGTACTCGAAGTGCCTTACGCCGAAGCCGACCGCCTAGCCAAAATGGTGCCAGATCCAGTGCAGGGCCATCACGTGCACCTCGCCGATGCCATAAAAGATGTGCCCGATTTAAAACATGAATACGAAACCAACCCTACCGCAAAAGAAGTGATTGATTTTGCTTCACGACTTGAGGGAACGATTAGAAACCATGGCGTCCACGCTTGCGGCGTGATTATCGCGCCAGATGATTTGGTGAAATTCCTGCCACTCGAGGTTTCTGCCAAAGGCCCAATCGCCGCGCAGTTTCCAATGGGCCAAGTCGAAGAGCTAGGCCTCTTAAAAATGGACTTTCTCGGTCTATCTAACTTGTCAGTTATCAATAACGCACTCCGGATGATTCGCAAAGTCTACCACGATGATATTGATTTATCAGCTTTGCCACTTGATGATGAAAAAACCTACAAACTGCTTCAACGCGCGGAAACTACCGGCGTCTTTCAGCTAGAATCTGCGGGCATGAAACGCTATTTAAGAGATCTCAAAGCTTCTTCTTTTGAAGATATCATCGCTATGGTAGCACTATATCGTCCTGGGCCAATGCAGTTTATTGATTCTTTCATTAAACGTAAGCATGGCGAAGAGGAAATTACCTATCTGCATCCCGGACTTGAGAACGCTCTTAAAAATACCTATGGTATTATGATTTACCAAGAGCAGTTCATGCAGATTTCTAAGGAATGGTGTGGTTTTACCGGTGGCCAAGCGGATACTTTGCGTAAAGCTGTAGGTAAGAAAAAGATTGACCTCATGAAAAAAGTCAAACCAGAATTCATTAAGGGCGCCGTGGAAGTCGGTGGTGCCACCAAAGAAATTGCTGAAACTTTCTGGGGCCAACTTCTGGAATTTGCTAACTATTGTTTCAATAAGTCACACGCCGCGTGTTATGCTTTGATTGCGTACTGGACTGCCTACTTGAAGGCGCATTATCCAGATGCCTTCATGGCAGCACTGATGACTGCCGACATGCGCTGGACCGACCGCCTTGCCATTGAAATGGCCGAATGTAAAAAAATGGGGCTCAAAGTCCTTGGTCCTGATATTAATCAATCGTATGGCGATTTTGCTATCGTCGGTGGCAAGAAAACTATTCGTTTTGGTTTATCTGGCATCAAAAACATGGGACGCTCCCTCGTAGAAGATATTGTTATCCCTGAACGTGATGCCAATGGTCCATTTAAATCGGTATTTGACTTTGCTAAACGCGTAGATTCCACCAAGTTTAATAAGAAATCTTGGGAAGCCGCCATTAAAACCGGCGCCTTTGATAGTTTTGGCATTTCACGCTCAGATCTTTTGTTTAATTTGGAATCCATCCAAGCCTACGGTGCCAAATGCCAAAAAGACGTCGGCGCCGGACAGACTGATTTATTTGGCATGATGGGTGAAGCTGGCGCTATCCCAGAGCCAGAAATCAAACCTGCTCCAACCCAGTATTCCGAAAAAGAACAATTACTTTGGGAGCGTGATTTGATGGGGCTCTACCTCTCGGCGCATCCTCTGGACCGCTATGATGTTTATTTTGAGGAACAGACTCATCCGATGACCTTAATTAACGCCGAAAACGACGGACGCATGGTTACAATTGGGGGAATTATCACCGCAGTCAGAAGTTTGCTTACCAAAAAAGGCGACAAAATGGCCTTCGTGAAAATAGAGAACAAAACCGACGAAACTGAATTCATCGTCTTTCCAAGTGTCTTTGCCGAATATGGCGGAAAGTTAGAAGTAGATAATGTAGTAAAGGTACGTGGCCGCGTCAACGCTCGCGACAAAGATGGTAATATGACTTCCGACGTAAAGTTACTCGCCGAATCAATAGAATTAATTTCTGATGAAGTTCTTGAAGCCTACCAATCTACTGGCACTAAACTCGCGGCGCCAACCATGGCTCCTGGTGCAAAAGGGAAATACGGACGATCTTCAGCTGAAAAAGTATACGGGAAAGCAAAGCAAGATAGTGCAGCCGACGAAGCTCCTCGTGTACTCAAAGAACCGCCTAAAGATCATCGTAAAGAAAGGCTTTATCTTTTGATTGAAAATCCGGAAGACACCGAGACTTTGACGGCAATTCGACGATTGGCAGATTTAAATATCGGTTTTCAAGAAGTCGTGTTAGTGATGAAAGAAGGCGAAGAAAAACGCCCTCTCAAAATGCCATTTAAAGTTGACGTAACAGACGAATTACTGTCAAATCTCCGCAACCTCCTCGGCGAAGAAAAGGTAAAAGTAAAATAAGCGTAAATCCGCACCGAAAAAAAGATTAGGCCATTAAGCCTAATCACCAACCAGGAATGGTATCCCTAGAATGCCATTCTTAGAGAGATTATAGCACACTATTAGTCGTCATACCACGTTCTGTACTCAAAATCATCAATAATCAAATCGTTGACTAATACCCTCGTGCTTTCATCTCCGTCAACAGTAGTTATGTAATTATTACCAAAAGATATACAATTACCATACGCAGATATTGTTACCCTTTCAGATAACCCAGTATCAAAACCAACATTATATATACTGTTAACCCACTCCCCCCAGATCATTCCATCTTCGGCATAAAAAGTATTATTTCCACCTATCGAAAAGGTGATCAAGTCTTGTTCAACTTTTGTGGCATTATCAAAAAGCCATTCAATAAGGTCAGCGTTAGTGGCATCAGCGCCTCCAGTAATAACGATGGTTCGATACGCGTTATCTTGCGTTAACGTGCTTGACATTTCATCCCAGATTCCCCACGCTCTCTCAGTTCCAGACACATAATAATCACCGACATATCCGCGATATGTTAAATCATGCTTTCCGCCCGCTGGTTCATAATCAACTATACTTGAGTAGATGGTTAGTTGTTCAAACAGCTCTTTATTTGAAATAAAGTCAATATCGTATCCGGTGGCAGTATTTCCAGAAAAGTCCACGGTGTCGTTAAAATACCAAATTGTTTCTGTCAAATCTGTTAATAATTCTTCCCATACGGCATTCAGATTAATAGTGCTGCTGCCACCAACATTTCTGATTGTATATGTAGCACCAGGCTGATAGGTAGTCCCAGAACAAGCTTCATTAGTTACCGTCCCATCACACCAACCAGCAAAGGTATAGCCACTTCTGGTTGGAGTAGAATTAGATAATGTGTAGTTAGTATTCTGTGTAATAGTATTTGATACAGTAGCAGGATTTGGCATATTAGTAACGTCCTGTCCATTATTACCATCATTTGGTAGATAGTTTAAGGTATAGTTGGTAGTAAGGATTTTAGAAGTCATTTGGAAGTTTATGACATTAGTATAGTCTCCTGAGACTCTAGTATCACTAGCTTTTGCACCAATTTTGAATTTAATGGTAGAAGAACCAGCTGATGATGTGTCAGCTATTTTTACACCAGTACCTGTATATAATGGAAGTCCATTATAACCAGTATTAGTACTACCAGTATTTCCACTAATCCAAGTAGTACCATTATCAGTAGAATAACTATAGCCCCATTTATCATTAGAAAACGAGTTTAAAATAGAGACATTAGAACTAAGTGAAGTAAAGACATTGGTACTATCACTACTACTGATTCTAAGGTCAGTATAATTATTAGTACTATCGCCTACCGTAGCCTCAATATCATAACCTACGATATTGTTAGAACTAGCACTAATAGTAATGATGTTACTATCACTAGAATTACCTGGTGTTAGGTTTTCTATTACTAGATCACCAGAAATACTGAGAGTGGCGGTGGAGTTGAAGGTGAAGCTGATGTCTACTGGGATTTGGTAGGTGACGGCAAAAGCCATATCATAATTAAATGACGCGAGAAGTAGTGACACCACAAAAAGTATGTTTTTAACCTGCGGGAGTATGTTTTGATTTCTCCCTGTTAAAGACGTCTGTATGTTTTTCTGGTCTTTGAGTATGTTTCCCATAGTGGTTATTTTTATTATAGCATAAAAACTTATGGTATAATTAAATCATTATGGTCATGCATAACAAAACAAAAACAATAGCTATTTCACTGCTATCCATTCTTTTTCTTGCAATTTTGGTTGTCCCATCCGTCTATGCCGATGAAAGCATTGTAGATGTAGTAACCATCAATGTCCCAGTCTCCTGTTCCATGTCTGCCACTGGTACAGATTCTCATACAGCAAATGTCAACAATGGTCAAACCACAGAAAATATCGGTACCACTAACCTCAAAGTAATATGTAATGATAACTCAGGCTATGCTATCTATGCCATAGGCTATACTGATGATACCTATGGTAAAACAGTACTCACTAGTTCAACCCTAGGTTCTACTCATGATATTGCTACTGCAACTACTGTTACTACCGGTACCTCATCCTGGGCTATGAAACTAACAGCTCAAACAGGAATCTATGCTCCAATCATTGCTGGATCAAATGGAGATTCCTTAAGACAAACCGGTGATCCAGACTTCTCAGACTATACAGCAGTACCAAGTACCTATACTAAAGTAGCTTACTATACTTCATCTACTGATACAGGCAATAATGCTACTGGCTCTAATCTCACTACCACTTATAGAGCCTACATTTCACCAAGCCAGCCTGCGGGGACCTACATAGGGCAAGTAAAATATACACTTGTTCATCCAAACATGAATGATGATTCTAACAAGCCAGTTGCACCGCTAAGAGCAGAAGATTGCCCAGCAAGCTCGGTTTGTTTTGCACCAAATGCAGATGATGTGGTTGGCGACATGAGTTCCATTGGCACAATTGCCGCTTCATCAAAAGCTGGTAAAAACAACGCACAACTTAATTCTTCCACACAGTTAATATCACCAAATTATTATCGCCCAGGCTATGGTTTTGCGGGTTGGAGTACTGAATATGATGCTACTATCGCCGATAATCCAACTATTTATGGCCCAAATGAATGGGTATCAACTAGACCAGCCACCGGAGGTGTTGATATTTCTAATAACGGATTTATACTTTATCCAGTATGGATAGAATCAACTGGTTCTCTTCAAGAGTGGAACGGCTGCAACACCCTCACCGCCGCACCTGCAGATGGTTCAAGAGCAACCCTCTCTTCTGTGACGGCATTAACCGACGAACGCGACGGCAACGTTTACACGGTAGCTAGGCTAGCGGATGGCAAATGTTGGATGATAGAGAATCTTAGATTAAATGCAGAAAACTCAGTTGGTATCTCCAACATTGCGAAAGCACAAGGATACGCACAGAGTACTACATACGGGAACTTCATTGGTTTGCCTGATTCGGAAGACGATTTTTATGCCAGTGGTACTGCAATAAATAGTTTGTATAGCTCTAACGGCAGTACATTAGTAAATATAGGTTCAAACCATTTTCCATCGTATCGTATTCCTCGGTATAATAATAACAATATAAATATTGGTGGCAAAAACGCTTCTGGTACAGATTTAATAGCGTCCCATAATGGCAATTCCAACACTGCCTATCAATGGTATAGTTACGGCAACTTCTATTCTTGGCCAGCCGCCGTCGCTGATACAGCTTTTCAAGAGAGTAATAGTGGCTCAATTACTAACACATCTATCTGTCCGCTAGGATGGAGGCTGCCAACGGGTGGAGAAACTCCAAATTCACCAGCTAGTGATTTTTGGGAATTAACAGTTAATAGGCTCATGGGCGGCGTACAGCCAGAGGTAGCAAACGGTAGTGTTCATTATTACGATAGCACCAATGGAAGAGAAGCCTCAGATAAACTAAAAACATTTCCAAACAACTTTGTTTACGCAGGCTTTCATTCCGGTTCATATACCCAGAGACGTTACTCTGAAGGATGGTACTGGACATCATCCTACATGGGTGGGAATTATAACTTTTCATCCTACGGTTTCAACATCTATGGATATATAGTCTATCCAGGAAATATTATTGAATCCAGAGATCATGGTTACTCGGTCCGCTGTATCGCACAGTAACCTTCTCGCCTTCAAGAGGTGTGGTATAATTAGGCTATGAAAAAGAAGAAAGTGTCAGATAGTGTAACAGTCAATCGACGGGCTCATTTTGATTATCAGCTCGGCGAAGAGCTTTCTTGTGGCATGGCACTTTCCGGGCCTGAAGTACGCCTGATTCGTGATCACCACGTGCAACTCAAAGGCTCATTTGTGACGATTAGAAACGGTGAACTCTGGCTAAATAACTTAACTCTCGGCGCTGACACTGCTAGGAATATCAAACTACTTGCGACAAAAAAACAAATTCACGCCTTGGAGCGCGAAAAAATCGCCGGCTCCACCATTGTGCCAGTCAAACTCCTTGGTGGTGGCCGCCATATCAAACTAGTTATCGCCGTTGGTAAAGGTAAGAAAACATATGCTACGCGCGACACCATCAAAAAACGTGATATAGATAGGGGAAGATATGCTTAAAATTTCCTCGTGG